>Ga0307508_10000676_pt1 | contig 40958 bp, 44 predicted proteins | sample 9_EM_MG_FD_203089 | JGI IMG/M metagenome (GOLD analysis project Ga0307508, IMG submission 203089) | Populus trichocarpa ectomycorrhiza microbial communities from riparian zone in the Pacific Northwest, United States - 9_EM | ecosystem: Host-associated > Plants > Roots > Unclassified | place... | reverse complement strand
GGGGAGAGTACGGAACAAAAATAGTACTTTTTTTTTAAAAGTAATATTTGCTTGCCTTTTTCTTTTATCTTTCTTTCTTTGGCAATGGAGTTGGAGTTGGGGCGAGCTTGGGTAGGATTGCTTTTTCCATTTCGCGGGGGAGGTGAGGAGGGGGGACCAAAAAAAATATGTTCATTGCGTTTAGGTTTTTTTTCCTCCCCCCCGGCACACAGGTTTCGATTTATTTCTCTTTGGGGAGGTTTTTTTTTTTAATGATGTGACTACGCTGGAAACAGGAACGGGCTTGTCTATACATTGGGTCCTGTGGTATAGGCGATGAAAATCCCTCCCATGGGCGGTTTCGGGGGGCGAGTGAGAGGAGGGGGAGAAGGAGGAGGAGGAGAGGAGAGGGACAGGGAGTACATACCTTTTGGTTCAACCGGTTTCTTTTTGGTTGAGCGGTGGAGATTGATGGAGGAGGGGATTGGGAGAGGAGGAGAAAATTTCTTGTCTTCTAGTTGTACATAGTCCTCTTTTACATACATCATGGGCATCGGGTAGGGAAGGGGGAGGGAGGGTTTTTTTTTCGCTGTAGGTGGAGGAAGGAGAAGGATTCTTTGGGATTTTTCTTTCCTTTTCTTGGAGGTGGGGAGTGGAGGGGGAAGGGGGGGGGGGGGAGTGGCATTGCGGCGAGGAGTTTTCTTCTTTTTTCTTTTTTTTCTTTCTTTATGTACATAATATACCCTTTGTTGGAGGAAAAGTGGGAGCTATGTACTTAGTTAGGTACTACGTAGGTACATGTGCATACGTGGCTAAGGTGGAACGTGTATCTACTCTTGACGTGAAGCAGGAGAAGAAGAAGAAGAGTATATCCTCTGTACCTATCCTCTGTATGTACGCAGATGTGGGCTGGCGGCCGGCCATGTGGACGGGACGGGATGGGATGGGATGGATGGGATGGATGTATTTAGGGCTCGGAAATGGAATCGGCGGGAGCTTAATGTTGTTGGTCGTGGGTTGCACTTGTACGTACATACCTGGCCGGCGGGGGCTCATGTCTACACTACAAGTCGCCGAGGTGCTTGGGGTGGGGTACGTAAGAAAAGCAACAAGACTTGGAGACGAAATCGAGTGATATCTACCATAAGTTTTGTATTTCCTGCAGCATGTCCCCAGCATTACTCCCATTACTCTGTAGCTATCCTTCGTGGCGTCATGACAATCTATAAATTTCGGGTATGGCCTTTGTGTAGCCAAGATTAAGAAACAAAAAAAACAAAACAAAAAACAAAGCAGAGCAAAGCAAAGCAGAGCAAAGCAGAGAAAGCGAGCGGTTTACTCTACTTCCCTAGGCCAAGCATGCCAGCCCACTCCCTCCACCCGCCCTCGACGCCGCCCTCCCAGGTGACCAGTCCGACGGCGAGCAGGATACCACGACTGGCGATGGCGCGGATGACGGCGCCAGCGCCCGCCAGCGCCGCGGCCCGGACGTAATCGGTGTCGAGCAGGATCCGGAGCGCCTCGACGTTGTTGACGACAACGGCCCAGCCGACGCTCCTGGCGGCGGCGGGGATGTCGTACTTCCAGATCACCATCAGGATCGGAAACAGCTTCGTGCAAGACGACACCAGCAGCGCCGTCGACACAGCGTTCGGCCGTGGGAACCGCAGGAGGTAGAACGACAACAGGCGGATCGTCAGGTGGAACAGGATCGACTCGGTGAAGCATAGCGCCACTGTCCGCGCCACGCGTCAGTGAAGAGGGGGAGGAGGAGGGGGAGGAGAGGGAGGGAGGGAGGAGAGGGAGGGCAAACGGAAGAATAGGTACTGCACTACGATTGGCATCCCGAGTAGTCGCGGAGTCTCGGCGGGAATGCTCTTCTCGATCCTGGCCCAGGTGAGGTATACGTCGAACAGCAGGAGCAAGACGCCGAGTCGCTTGATGCTGCCGTCGAGCACATCGTCCTTGCGTCCGCCCGCGAGGTGGTTGAACAGCAGGTGTCGGTACACCTGGGGCTTGATCAGGACCATGTCGATAAACAACACCACGAAGTCGTGCTCGACGTATTTATCCGCGAAGCACTTGCAGCGCGGACATTGCGTGAGCCGCACGCCGCGACCGAGAGACCGGTCGTCCGCGCCCGAGTACACTGTGTAGAGTGAGTCGACCGGGAACGAGCATTCGATGCAGATGAAGAGGGAGGGGCCCGGCGGTGTTGGTGGTGAGGAGGAGGAGGAGGAGGGGGGGGGGGCGGAGGAGGAGGAAGAGGAGGAGGAGGAGGGGGGTGTGGTGGTCGCTGTGGTCATGTTTGGATGAGGTGACGTTGGGTTAAGCACTCGGATGCAGGGGTGACAGTAGACTTGTCGTCGGTTCGGAACCTTGGCGGGTCTGGACTACATACATACCATAGGACGACAGGATCTCCATGTCAACCCACCAGGCACGCCCCATTCGGAAGCGCTCCATACGGGCCGAAACTAGAAAGGAAAGGTTACGGCGGGAAACCCCAACCATCCGCAATTGCCGACTACAAACTAACTAAAACCTCCGGCCCAGCCCAGTCTGAACCGACAGGGCTTCATTCCACATCCCAAGACACTATGTAATAAACCATCCATGCGCCACAAAACTCCATGTCAACCTTTAATGATCCTCATAACACCAAGCCCACATGAAAGCACACACGAAATATGGCGGTACGGAAAAACAGTATGGCAACAAAAGAGACGAACTGAAGGAAGAACATCAAAGAAAGCCAGATCTCACCCCTTCAGCAAGAAGCCCACCAAGCTACAAACAAACTACGGCCAGACCAGCGAATCACCTTGGGCCCCTAAATACTCTTGGAAGCGAACCCGGCCCAAACTTGAATCCAAACCTATTGGCTCCTGGAGAGTTATCCGGGTTCGAATTCGGAACATCCAGGTTGAAATTCTGAACATCCAGGTTGGAATTCGGAACATCCAGGTTGAAATTCTGAACATCCAGGTTGGAATTCGGAACATCCAGGTTGAAATTCTGAACATCCAGGTTGGAATTCGGAACATCCAGGTTGAAATTCTGAACATCCAGGTTGGAATTCGGAACATCCAGGTTGAAATTCGGAACATCCAGGTTGGAATTCGGAACATCCAGGTTGAAATTCGGAACATCCAGGTTGAAATTCGGAACATCCAGGTTGAAATTCGGAACATCCAGGTTGGAATTCGGAACATCCAGGTTGAAATTCGGAACATCCAGGTTGGAATTCGGAACATCCAGGTTGAAATTCGGAACACCCAGGTTGTAGTTCGGAATATCCGGGCTTCGATGGCTCGGCACCGTGACCGGAGCCATTAGGGTCGGTGCCTTGGGGATCGTATTGGCTGCGGACACCGGAATTCCGAGCACAGGTCCCGATGAAGGGGTCGGAGTGTTGGGCGCCATCGCTGACGGGCCAGCGTTCTGCGTCAGAGAGTGGCCGTTGGCTTTCTGTCGTTCCGCCTGCTCCCTCTCGAGGATGAGCTCAGTCTCCCGATACTCTTCGGGGGTGAGGATATCTTCGTGATCCGGCCGGAAAGTCTCGGTGTATGAAATATCATACACATACTCCTTCTCCGTAAGCATACGATCGAGCACCTCATCCTTTCCCACAAACTCTTGCAGATCCTGCTTGACGATTATAGCTGGCGGGTGGAATTGCTCTTTTCCATTCCGATAGGCTTCCCGCATTGGCGCCTTCCTGTCCACGACACGGCTCTGAAGCTGCGTCTTGTACTGCGACGTATTCCAAAGGGAGTTCTCAAAGGTTCCGCCGGCGCGGAAGCGATAAACGTACACATGCTTCCTCTGACCAAGACGGTACGCTCTCCCGACAGCTTGTTGTTCCGGCATCGGTGTCCACTTGTAGTCGAAAATTATCACTCTATTGGCGCCTGGAAGATTGAGTCCCAGTCCTCCAGCTTGTGTCGAGATCAGGAACACGTCGCAGTCTCCAGCGTTGAAGTCTTTCGTTGACTGCTGCCGAGCACTCATTGCAGTCTTGCCATCCAACCGAGACCATTTCAGGTCCCTGCCGTTCACCTTGGTGTTTTTAACAACTGCCTCGAGAAGATCCAGTGTGAGTATCGAGTGACTAAAGACGAGAACTTTATCACCAAGGGTCACCGAAAACATCACGATATCGCTGCCGTTCAGTTAGTTAGCAGAACTTTAACCAGCAATTTAAGAGACCAGACTCGGAGCGAATGCGGACCAGCAACGAATACCAGCTCAAAACCTGACGCCGTGGGGATGACTGTTGTACGAAACTGTCCGAGAAAATCATCTCTCCTGCGAAGGTTCTCACTGGCATTTGCCACTGCTCCTCATCCGCTAGGAGCTAGGTTTGGTGATAAGGGGCAGATAATTACCGAAAAGCGAGTAGCCTGTAGCTATGTTCGAGGTTACCACCCACCGCCGCATCCAGCATTGGTCGTGACCAACCGGCCAATTGGCTAACGTTACTGACAGTGACCTGGCCTTCACCGCCGGATTGGTCACCCGCGATATCTTCCTCGTCTTCCTGCTGCTCCAGCGGCGGAAGTGCTTTCCTCTGGAGCCTCATCTTTTCCTGGTCACCCTCTTTTTTAGACGGACGTGCCTCTAAGCACTTGACAAACAGTATCGGGTGACTGCAGATCAACGACAGTAGGTGGATGATGTCGAAAAATGTCATCGAACTCGTCATCAACTCTCGATCAGCCACAAACTTTGAGTACATTTTCGTCTGCAGACTCGTCAGAGGAAGAGACAGCATGAACTCGGTCTTGGATGGCATTTCCGACATGATAACATCAACGTCGGCCCTGCTGACCAGCGACTTCAGATCCGACTTCAAGACCTGCAGCATTTTGAGACTCTCCCGTTTCTGCGCAACAGTACTGTCACAATACAGGCCATCTGTGATTGGAAGGATGTATTTGGACTTGAAAGAGACTTCCGTCCCAAGGTAGTCGGGGTGGATCCAGTGTATCATCGCATAATACTCCGACAGGTGGTTCGAAATCGGAGATCCCGTCATCGCTATCCGGCTGTTGGACCTAAACAGGCTCGCAGCCTGGCTGATCTGGGAGCTCTTATTCTTGAGGGAATGGGCTTCATCGGCGACAATGATATTTGGGCCTTTGAGCAGAATATCGATGGTCTCAGAATCACCACTTTTGAAGATGTACTCCCGAAACATTGCGTATCCAATGAGGAGGATCCCGCCATTTTGATTCCACTCCTTCATCGAATTCAATCTCTCGGCTGTATCTATCGCATTTGAAATGCGGTATATTTTGCCGATGAACTCTTCGCTTAATTTTGGCTGGGGGTCTTTGTCGAACGGGAGCCAAGTGTGGAACTCATCCACCCAATTGTCGATCAGAGTGGGAGGGCACAGGATGAGGGTTTTGGACTTTCGAAGGACAGAAGGGATCTGATCCCGCTTGCGCTCGGAGGCTCCGGCCTCGGCGAGAGTGTAAAGAAAGGTAATCCTACACAGAAACGTTAGAGTATTAAACATCAGGCCAGTGAGTGGAACAAGCAGCTGGATTTCCCAAGCCGTGCGAAGTTTCAAGCAACTCCTTAACAAAGCTGATCCGAGCGACAGATGGTTCGTATCCGTCACGAGCGATAATACAAAAGAAGGTGCATTCACTTACACCTGCAGGGTCTTTCCCAAACCCATTGTATGGGCCAACAGCGCGCCTGTACATTTTCCATTCTTATGCGCTGCCTCCACCAAGGTAGTCCATAAGAACTGAATGCCCTTGATTTGATGCGGTTTGAGATGTTTAGCGATGTTGGTACGGATTTCGATGTCCTGGTGTTTTTTGAGGTGCCCAAAGTTGATGACCACTTTCCCTTCGTTGAGGACGCCCGTCTTTTCCAGCGCCTGTCGCCTCTTCGCGAGATTCTTGTGGACGGAATGCATTTCATTCTGAGTTTTGGTTGTAGCTTTATCCTCCACCACCGTCTTGCGTAGACGACGGCGGGGGGGGCCAGGGGGAATGCCTCCGCTCCTGTTGTCATCCATGCTGGAACAGCCTCGTTTACGGGGATGAAGTTGAGAGTCGCCAGCAAAGGTGTCGTCTATGTCAATGCCCATCTCATCGGGAGGCTCCGACGATTCAAGCCCTGTGGCGCTAGGCAATTCCAACATTGTTGTCAAGATCCGATCCAGATCCCGGATGAACCTTTTGAATGCTGCTTGATTATCCAGCTCTTTCAACTTCGCTTTTGTAACCTTTTGGGTACCAGTAGCTGCTGGCTCGAGGAACCGCCATACGATGTACAGACGGCATACAGATCTTTGAAGGAAAACCTCATGCTTGTTTCCGTCTATGTCTTGATGGAGTATCTTCAAGTGCCTCCGGACTTCTTCAAACCACCCCGGTAGGTAGTTGCCTTTCATCTCACTCAACCTCTCTTTAAGCTGCCAGTTAAGGGTATCGTCACCCTTCACGCAGACCTCCCGGAGGGCATTATAACAGGCACCATCAACGGACGTTCTCGGTAAAGAAGGAGAATCCCGCGGTCGTTGATTCTGGGTCTTATTGCCCCCGAAGGGTGGTTTTGGCGGGTTCGCGAACTTTGGTGCGACAGCGGATGACGCCTGCTCGAAATTCCTCTTAGGACTCGGACAAGGCGATGTTAAATCAATGAAAATTCTGGATTGCTGCGAAGACGCGTTGGCGGGAGTTGCGACAGAGTTGACAAACAGCGTTACATCTCCAGGCTTGATCACCACTGCTTGAGTCTCTTCCTTGATTTTCACGGCCGCATCACCACTACCGTTCAGTGGACGGCTCCGGCGCCGCGGGCCCACGATGTCGCTATCGTCGTCGTCGTCGAGGCCGTGATCCATATCAATAGGCACGGGTTCGCCTTGAACAACAGAATCATTCATTCCATCATCACCGCCATTCAGAGGAAGGCTCTGTCGCCGCGCGCCTACGATGTCGATATCGTCGTCACCGTCGTCACCGTCGTCACCGTCGACGTCGCGATCAATCCCAATAGGCATGAGTTCGTCTTGAACAACGAAATCACCCATTTCATCATCACTTGTGAATTCCTCGCCAGTGTCGCTACCAAGATTCCCTTCGGCTTCGTCTCCGTCGCCCTCGGTTCCATCTTCACCGTCCCTCCGATTTGATTTCCTGGCAACGGGCAGCGGTCTAGTCGGTTCATTCGGGCGTCGCAACAGCGCAATTACCCATCTGTTGTGTTCCATCTCATCAATGGTAACCCCCAGACTTCCCTTCGCATATTTACGTGCAAGGTCCTTTCTGGGGTAGCTGGTCTTCAGAAACTCGGATCTCATCACAGCAACACGTTCTTCAAGCGCTTTTATGCGCTCCTCCGCCCGGGAGATGCTCCGTTTCCGATTCTTGTCCTTCTCTGCGCGCATCCAGATGTCGTGGGCCTTTCGGGCTTCTAGCACTGGCATTTTGACGAGCTTCCATCGACGAATGAGTTCAATGATGGCCTCATCAATCGCATCCTCCACCTCTGCCACGTTGATTGCCGCGATGGCCCGACGCTTAGATACCACCTTCTCCTTCGGCCCTCTCTCGTCCTCAATCTCCTTCCAGACTATGGCATCGTATTCGCCCTCGTCGCCGGATTCGCCCCATAGGGGCACAGCATTGTCGGCGCCATCCATGTTCACCCACTTGGTGAGGAAATGAAATTCTCCGCCGCTGTTAGGATCCAAATTCGGGGCAACTTCACTATCTGCGTGCCTGACGATTTGAACTGAGGACGCTCCTTGATGTTGGATTGGGCTGGGCGGCCAAGGGAGAGAGAGAGTATCGGAGTTTTCGCGATGGGCTCGGACACGACCCTGCGACTCGAAATCAAATACCGTGAATGATTGTCGTTCGTGCTTCCTCAGATAGGCCTCGCCACTGTAGTGCTTGACCGCTACTCGAAGGCGTCCATTATGTTGAGTCCGTACAAACTGTGTACTGGCATCCCCAGTAGCGAGACCCAAGTCCCAATCCTCAATGATTTGGCCGTTGATACCCAGCAGGCGACGGATGCAACGATTAACGTACAATTCCATCCCCGGGTATTGCTGTTGCTTGCGTATAAGTACGAACTCATCGTCTTCATCCAAGTCAAAGCTGATATCCTTTCCAACCTCGTCGGTATAGAGGAGGGTCTCTAGCCTCTCTGCCCTCAACGGCAAAAGGCGCCTTCGAATTATACCTTCTGGCCTTGCTGTCGGTGTCGGCGATGCCGCCTTAGGAGGGGAGACCGTTTTTTCAACCGGTCGAAGAGGAGCCGCCTGTGCTGACCGGACGATTTTTGACCCGAGGGGTTTCTCGACGATTGCTGGCGCTGACGGCGATGGCTGTAATGGTTGTACAGTTTGATCACCATCATCTTCGGACATCTTGTCTTCTTCGACATGATTGGTAGGGTCAACCTGCAGCAGCGGGTTGTCCTCGAGATCGATATCCATGTAGTCGTCCCCGTGCGACGCCGGTTGATCATCCTCCTGTCTCGCCTCCTGTTCCTGCCGCTCCTCCGCCATACCTCCGTTTATCCCATGTACCGCAGTCCCCGGCGCAACCACATCCCCTCCAACCTCCGGCGACATATCCTGCGTCTCCCAATCTGGTGGCAGTTTCAGAGGTTCATCAAGTTGTGACGCCAACCCGACTGCATTGACGTGTTCAGACGTAAAGTGGTACCTCAACTGATTCTCGAGCAAGGGAAGCCGGAGGCTCCTTCTCCTCAGACTCGCGATAACCTCCATGATCCTCCCCCGAGGGTTTAGATACCTGATCCCGAGCTCGGTTCTGAGATTCTCGAGGGAAACGGTAACAAGGAGGGTATGGCCGTCCACGTTGTGAGCACGCAGGACAGCCTTATCTTCGTCTCGTAGGTAATCCGACAAAACGGAGATTACCTCTTCGGCGTTCCAGTCGAATGGGTCAACGTCGGATAGGCTACGAGCGGCCATGTTGGGGTGTTGGTGGCGGCAGGTGTGCCGCAGCGGGGTATGCGCAGTGGCGATGGTGCTTTTGGATGTCAACGTATGTGTGCAGTGGGTCGAAGTACTTGGCGGTGACAGTAAGTAGCAAGAATCGGGCGAAAGAAAGGAAAATAAGGAAGTAGATCATATGAGGGGGTTGATGTGAAAGAGGGAAGAAGGGAATTCGCGTTTTTACGCGAGTAAGTGGCCCACAGGCATGTGGATGACTCCTTGAGCAGACATTCAGTTGAAAATTCAATTATTTATTTAATTCCCAATACAGTAATATTATACATAATTTTTTCTTCAGCTTGGCGCGCTGCGCAATTCATTGCGTGTATAGCAGCCGAGCTCCCAGCCCAGCCACAGCCCATTTCCTGTTCTCACACAACCATCCGAATATAATTCATATGTACACGATGTTGCTTATTAAGCTAGCAGCTTCCCAATCCGGAAGTTGGCAGAGGTTCCAGCATGGGGACATGAAAGAGCGCCCCACCTGAATTAATTTTTCTTTCTAAATTCATTGGAAAATCAACCGTGCTTTCTAAAGTCCAAAGCTTGTTATTTCTTTATTCTAGGTACCTTAGTCTTTCCGAATATACCATCATTTAAGTTCTTTTGTGGTGTTGTGGGAATAGATAGCTGTCAAAGTTGGGGTGTTTTTCCATTTGGTTCCAGTTGTCCACCATTCTCATTCCAGATAGCCGATTGTAGAAGTATTATGGAGACCCCACCTAATTCTATTCATCTACCATGTATGTAGCTACGCTGACATCTTAATTTTGGCTTTTATTTTCTTCCTTTGTTCATTCCTTTTTAATATCTTAGGCCCTGTTCGGCTCGCCCGTATCTCGCCAACCGTCGGTTCGCGGTCACAAACTACATACTATCTACTCTAGATTACTACCACTCTAGATCATCCCAAAAGTATTAGTTTTCAACCTCGCGAACCGACGGTTTCGGGGGTTTTTTTTTGTTCATTCATTACTCGCATGCGACCTATCAGATCATGGCGAAGCTATATACAGTCCGTTTCCTGTCCGCTGTCCACGCAGTGGCGGCACGTTGCAAGCTCCCCTTTTGCCCTCCGCCCAGGCCTGTCCCGGGGAGATGTAATACGCACCAAAGAAATTACAAAAGAAAGGAGAGCGAGCGTGAAAGACAAAGGAAAAGACAAAAGAAAGGCCTGTCCACCCCCCTAAACCGTTCCTGAAGACGTCATGAAGTCGGGCGTGGGGAGGAACAGTGGAGTCCCCAAAACCCGGCTCCTCCCTCCCAGCTCCCCCAAGAACTCCCGCAGCTCCGCCTCCGGCACCTCACTCACTGCGCCCTCCTCCGCCGGCACCCCGCCTTCCCACATCCGTGGTGGAGAGGAAGTCCAGTACCGTCTGCCCGCACCTCTCGTCCGCTAGGAGGTCCCGGATCTTCCACCGGTCTTTCCCCTTCCCAGTCTCCTTCCGTACCTCCGCCCACAGGATCTTCTGCTGGGCCTTCCACTCCGGACACACCTTGAAGAGGTGCTCCCGAGTCTGATTCGGGTACCGGCACCACCAACATTGCGGGGTGGGCCGATTCTTCGTCCAATTGAGGTACTGCCCAGTCAAGCAGTACCCCGTCTTGATCTGGTAGAACCGCGAAGCGAGCCTCTTGGTGCTACCGGCCACCACGCCATCGGGCTTCTGGCTCTTTGGCATGCGGTACTTCGATTTTGAGGTCCGCCCTCCTGCCCACTGGCGCGCCTCCACCCACTTCTTCTCTGGGATCTCCCGCTTGAGGTTGGCGAGGGATCGTGGGAGGGGCATCGCACGCACCTCCGACCGGCCGTCGTAGTCGTAGTTCAGCCACTCCACCCCATGGGTGTCTGGCTCCTCTGCCGCAATCTTGGCCCACTCGTCGGCTTTCTCGTTGCTGGCGACACCTTTGTGAGCCCGGCACCACCGGATCTCTATGGTGATGCCTGCCCGAACCCGTCGCAGTGCCGTAATGTGCTTCCGCGCATGGATAGCGTGCTGCTTCCCTGGGCCGGGTTCGTCCGATGCCATCCGCCAGATAGCTGCCTGCGCGTCCGAGAAGATAGTGACCGGTTTCGGGCTTGTGTGGTAGCTATAAATACGGTGCGAGCCGAACAGGGCCTTAACTTGTCACCAGCTACACAACGGGCTATCCGGCTCGAACGAGGGCTTTTTTCGGACCAGTGTTTACTAAGTTTACCCTTGCCATCTCCACCTACACCACAGTTAGACTATGTAGCAGTTTAGTAGGTAGGTATCGATGACTTCATCGATTGTAGTGCAACTAAGATCACCACCTCCGTTAGCCGACACAAATCTGGGTTCGAAAGGACTGGTGCGCGATTCGACTCTCATGTCGGCCACATCAAAGTACTTTTCGATGCCTATTTTGCTGCTCGTTGTCGAAAAACATATCGGTATAGTTTTCTAGTTCACTTAACGAAATGACGCACCACAGGCAATGGGTTCCTAGATCTTCTGATAGGACTGGGGGCAGCCGAAATAAACGCGGATTGTGCAAGACCCTGTGTTTCAGTTAGTTAATTAAACGCGCGTCTAACTGCTAACCTGGTACCATGCCAAAAAGGATTGGACTACCTACTCCGACGCCACCACCAACACACATACATGTCTACATAGGTACATATCTCTAATTCAACTACAAATAGAAATTAATAACAGCATTTGACTCCCACGCCATCCGTTTTTGTGGAATAGACTCCTATACCACCCTTTTTTTTTGCGAGTGATAGAAACCGGAATCGTCGAAACGGCACAAAGAGTAGTGCGAAAGGCGGATTGTGATGTAGCGCTATCGATTCTGCTCTGGGAGTTGCCGCACTCAGGAGCGTAGTGGCCGGGCTTTTACACATTGAGCAGCACAACTTAGCTCTACCATCTGGGCTGGGTCTTTTGCGTCGCATTGCGAAGATCACCCTTCCGCTTGCGCTTTTAGCAGGGCGGCCTTGTGGGACAACAGTACGCGGAGGTTCAACACGCTCGACTTCCATTCCTGTTCCCACTGGATGGGGGCATCTCCTGTGGAACTTTTACGTAAAGGAGATCCAAGAACGCCCCAAGAACCGCCAGTTGCCGTTCAAGCTCTGCCACCGCTTATCGTAGTCTCTCTGCCACGGTCCACCCAACTTGTCAGTCAATTCGACGGTTTTATAGTGGGGAGCGGTAGGCCAGGCGGGAGTAAGCTGTTAGTAGAGTGGAGCGGAGGTGAAGAAGTCGACGATTACATTTTCTATCACTCGCCGAAGGGGGGGTATTGCCAGAGACCCTAAATTTCGGGTGATAGTCAATCCCACAAAAACAGGTGGTATGGGAGCCAATTGCCGAATTGATAACCCGCTTCTCCAGAAACCCCCCTCGATCTTCTCCTTCCACGTCACAGTGAGGGCTTCAGCTAGCCCTTCTGACTCAAGCCGGACCGCCGGATGTCTTGTAACTCCGACAGCCTCTCCATACGTGCTAAATCGGGTTCATATCCGGTAAGTTAGCAGGCAATTTCCTGACCTGAATGCCGTGCTCCTCAAACCGAGCCATGGTATCTCGACAGTATGTAAGTATCTGTACGTTATATTCCTGAAAACAGGCTACCTAGTGTAGGATGCACCTTCTGGTAAATATCCTCAACATCGTCCTCAAGAATACCGATATGGGGCATCTATCGATTGACCCACCTCTCGAAGATCAGAGTAAGAGACTTGTTGCTAGCTGTGCCTGACGGGTTTGAGGTTCCTGATGACGGGAGAATAGCGCGAAGGAGAAACACCTTGAGGAAAGTTGACTGATACAGAATGTTGATCCTGCCACATCCTCGTGGTTCTCTGAACAGGGGCCTGGACTCCTCTTCACTGTCACTGTCTTGCCGCTCCTCTCTAGCCTCAAGTTCAGCATCCTTCTCCGCGCTTAGCCAATCCATAGCTTCGTCTATTTAGGTTATTCATCCACTTAAAGCAATCAGCCCGTGTCTTCGTTCTTTGCTGCTGGCATACTCACCTTTCTCACTCTACATAGCTTTTCTCTATGACTTGTGATCTCCCTGTCTCTGAATGTGTCTGTCGGTGATGACAGCTTGTGTTATTATTCTCTTCTGTGGCGACATCATGGCGCTGTGGCAACTCCCTACTAACGCTGTAGCGAGGCCGGTGGCACAGTACCCTGTTATGTATCTAGCAACCAGGCTCAGGAATAGCGAAGGGATAGTTAGATGCCGGTGAGTGGCGACCTATAGAGAGAACAACTTGATTGTTATCGTGGTAACGCCGGCTCACCAGCCACATATTTTGTATCAACTTGATAAAATATCCGTGATAGGGTGGGTGCCAGGTAGGGATGCCCCGCTAAGCTAAAATGGCTATCTAGTGTGGCTTTTTGATATCTAGCGGGGCCCTGATTTTTTTTTATGTAGATATCACCGGACGTCAAGATTTGACACACAGAAACCATCGAACTCAGCCAGTACACGCGATCAGCGTCGGCTCCATCTGAGGAATATTTCTAGCCCTTGCTCAACTTAATTGGACTGAATTCGATTGGTTTGCTCTACATATCTAAGTAAAAAAATTAAGGCCACGCTAGAGATAATTAAATTACGCTAGCCGGTTTAGTTTAGAGGGGCTCGACTACTCTCTAGATACTCTAGTTATTATGTAGATATCTACCTGGCACTTGTACAACAACGCTAACTACTACCTATTAGGCTCCCCAGTGTACATTTTTTCCGTCAGAACAGGTTGATAAATTCAGTCACCAAATTATCGATCACCACTTACATACACCACGCTTCATTGTAAATTTCGAATCTGAATTTGGTCCCAGGCGCAATTTGTAAGCAGTGCGAACTTGCAATGCTCTCTAATGGCTGTGCTATGCTCAGGTACATTGCCGACGACGGTGGATCACAACTGCGAGGGTGGTTGCAAGAACTGTAATGCCCGCCGCAATGGTAGCAACTCGCTGTGTCTTTCGCTGGATCGCTAGGCATTTTGGTACACGTATCGTTGCATGGTGATACGAATCTTGTTTCTCCATCGTGAGGATTGCAACTACATAGGGAAGATACGCGTCATATGATAGTCAGCTGGCTTCTTGGCGCGTCCTATCACGAACGCTATCTATCATTTTGGCTGAATCTTATTTTTCGATTCCGATAAATTTGGGTGATTTTCACGCCGCTATCCATATCAGATCTGTATTTCCACGAAGAGGCGAACCTCCCTTCACCATCGCCGGTTGAACTGAAGCAAACTGCACATTTATACCCTCAAAGTCCCAACCTCAAGGTGAAGAAGATGAAATTATTAACACTAACAAAAAAAGGTAAAGTACGCAAGTAAAGTGCAGGTACGTACATGCTTACTTGAGTATCTATGATACACTACTTGAACCAAACACTCCCACCCGAACAAGCAAACCTGTCCTCAAAAAAACTCCATCACTAAAAAGCATCCCGTCCGTCAAGGGAAGAATTGAAAACAAACGCTGGAGTACATCCACGCTAACAAAAGCAACAATGGCCCAAACACACAAACACAATTCCCCAGAGTATTACGTGAACTGACCATTCACCATTAGTGCCGGTGGTCGCTCGATTGGACCAAGACCCTCGAAGGGTAATTTCTCCGTCCGTTGCTCGTCGTCCGTCATCCCGCGCTGTCGCTGGTCAGGATTTTGCTCTTCATCGTTGTCGGACTCAATTTCGTCGTCTGTGGAGATTCCAGGGTCGGGTATTTGAATGTCCAACTGCAAATATTGAATCAGCCGCACATTCTAGTATTGGGGCCCAGCTGGGTATTACATTCAGAAACCCCGTCCTCTTCAAGGAGATGAATTTCGCACCACCCTCTTTCTCAAGCTCCTCATTGACTTTCTCCAAGTACCGCTCAACATCCCCAATCCTACGCTTTGCTTTGGTATCCACAACATCTTCGTACATCCACAGCGTAAGCATCCCAATGGCACCCTCCACGATATTTGCCCGGCTCCATGGAGTATGGGCCTCGTACAGCTCGTCATTGGTCCGTTTGATGACCTCCCGAAACCTAACCTCGCTTACAAAAGGCTCCAGGATTTCGGGATAGACGTAACTAAAGGCAGGCGAGAGATCACCAGAGTACATATAATCCCTTCCGATGCGAATGATCCGTGTAGTCTCGTATTCTTTGGAGTCAGGTGGAACATGAGGGTTTCGATGAGGAAAGCACGGATGCCTCGAGTTCCACTCATCATTCTCGTCGTTGTCCTGCTCGTCACCGTCGTCGACGGAGGCGTGCTGGAGTGTTGAATGCGATAGATTTGATAGTGGTACACCGGGATGATGGCCAGCTTCCAAATCGATGTCCTGATCCAACTCCCCCGATGCACGCTCGAGCCAGGTGTGGTTTTGCTGCGGATGCAACTGCTGATGTTGCTGCTGTCCACCCTTCTGTCCTTGAAATGGTAGCTTCAGCTTCGAATCGAAGCTGTTTTGAGTCTCAGATGGTGACACGCCGTCGACGGACAGTCGCTGCGGATCCGTCATTTGCGGAGAAGGAGCGATCCACGGCCCTTCAGTTATAAGGTCCGTGCTATCTCGATTCTCAGCGACAAGCCTTCCGAGACGTCGAGAATTTGCCGCTTTGCCGCTTTGGCGGTTGAACGGGTGCGACTGGCGGCGTTGGCTGGTGGTTGTCGAGTGTGATCAAAGAAGGGTTAATCGATGTGAGGGAGGCGAGAGGGGGTTTGGTGACGCCGTTGTGGAGGGAGGGAGGGAGGGAGGGAGGTTGCGGGGGTGCACCACCGGATGGTATTTGAGCTGGTGAAGTCTGGGGGATTGAATGATACAATTACAACGGCCTGCTGTACTTAACATGATCAGGGGTCAACAACCAGCTAGCTCAGAGCGACCGCCGCGGATGTGGCTTGGCGTGACACCAATCACGACTCGACCGGCAGGCTACTTTACAGCAGATACGGACCTTCAATTCTAACTCTCACAACAAACCTGCCCTACTACCCACCATTTCTCTCCACAGATTCACAGCAAGATGGGTTACAACTACTACACAGGGATGACGACGGTGTCCCTCGCCGTCATAGTTGTTGGGGCCTGTACGTCGCGCGTCATCGCCCCTTAGATCAACGTCTGACCAGACAACTGATGGGTCGAGAACAGATATGCTCTTTAACAACGAAGGCGAGGACTTCAACGTCGGGCGGTTCCTCGAAGAAACATCACCGTACACGTGGGCGACGCTAGGAATCGCATTATGTATTGGTCTCTCGGTCGCCGGCGCTGCATGGGGAATCTTCATTACTGGCTCGTCCATCGTCGGTGGGGGAGTACGCGCGCCTCGCATTAGGACGAAGAACTTGATCTCCATTATTTTCTGCGAAGTTGTGGCTATCTACGGTGTCATCATGAGTGCGTCCCGTTATTCCTCACCCCACTCATCCCTCAGCTAACACTGTAATAGGCATCGTATACTCAGCTAAGCTCGGTAACGTCTCCGGAGCGGATCTCTACGCGCCACAGAACTTCTATACCGGCTATGCGTTGTTCTGGGGAGGTCTCACGGTTGGAGTATGCAATATGGTGTGCGGTATTGCTGTGGGCATCACCGGAAGCACCGCCGCCCTCGCCGACGCAAGCGATCCTGCGCTGTTCGTCAAGATCTTGATCATCGAGATCTTCGGGAGTGTGTTGGGATTGTTTGGTCTTATTGTTGGGCTACTCTTGGCGGGTAAGGCAGACGATTTCAAGGCGTACTAGGTGCGGAATTCGGGGCGATTCGGGCGAAGGTGCGACCTTGGTGCATGCGCGGTTTAGGAGAGGTGATGAGTGAAGCTGGCCGCTCCCAGTGGAGATATCGGAATAGGAGGGAGAAAGCGTGTCATGATGTGGTTGGGTTTGCTGGCGTTGCTATTACTATTGCTGCTGTGGTCTTTTGTGCCGGATATTTCCTATGTTACCATCACTGTTTGCTTCGTGTATATCTACAACTAGACGCAACTTTCATCTCGCACTGCGCTCCATGTACACCAGCCCCGCATTCTAGAAGAATTTGACACCCATCTCATCGCCAGTGCCAAACATTTGCGCCGATCCCCGCTTCACCAACACTCCTAGCGCCTTCTTCAACACTGTCTCCTCCATCCCGTGGAACTCTACCAATCCACCGTCAGCACTCCCCTCTTCCACGCCATCCAGACAAGAACCCTACCTTGATCCATGGTCAAATCTCCATGCGCGATTTCATACAACGTAAGAACACTCCCTTTCTGCCCAGTCGCATCGATCTAACCCTCCGATTAGCCCCACATCCACGTCCCGCGCCCGACAGCTACGCCGCCTTCCCTCCACTCACCCAATCATAGATAGCGTTGCCCCATTCCTCGTGGCGTCTCCAAAGTACGACGACGGTGGTCTTCTCCTTGTCTGCCCACTCAGCGCCTCCCTCGGCGACCATATCCTCGAGCACTTCCATGGCGTCTTTAAGCTTCAGCTGGCGTCCGATGGTAGCGTTACGGAACAGTTCCGTCTCGAGAGCGTCGGCCACGGGTAACCGCCATATCTTGTGTGTACGGCAGTAGACGTGGATAAATGATATCCAGCTGGTGCGCTGGGCAGTCCAAGTTGCCGCGTTCGGTTGTGTACGGGAAAGAGTGTTAGCTTGTAGGAAAGTTGAGAATTGGGGAGACTTATCTAGTGAAGAAGGGAGGAAAGGAATATAGCGGGGGGAAGATCGTGGATGTGCCCGTGGTGCTATTGGTGCCCGGAGTGGTAGACATGAGTATGGTGGGGAGCTAGGTGGGAAGCAATAGTTAACCGCACTAGATGGCAGGCACGTCCCACCACACATGGACTACCATTACTGGTGTGTAATTACAGCAAATCACTGCGGGGGAAACTTGATATTAGCATGAGATGGCGAAATGTCCACCAATAACGAAAAATCATCAAGTTCTATGCCAGTGCATCGAGGTAATTGTACAGAATGAAGAGACTTCCTCCTCTAATCGATCAAACAAATTCCATCCACACATCCGAATCCCGCCGCGACACCACCTTCTTCGCTCTCTACACCCTTTGTCCTAAGCAACCATCCTGCCTCCGTATTGTACACCGGTTCACCTGTATCCTGCCTGAAGATAATAGCACCATAGACACCCAACTCCCCAATCACGCCTCCTTTTGCTATCCTTCCATTTCTAACAATCATCCCCTCCACGGAAGGAGGTTGAATGAGCTCCATCAGGATGTATCCACTCCAAAGATCCTCGCCAATGCTTCTCAAGAACCCAGGTATTTTCTCACGGTAGACATTATTCCCGCCTCCTTCCCGCTGCGGCTTGAGGACATACTTCTCTGGCTCCTCGAATGCAAGCTTCCGCGCGCGCAAGCCCTCCGGAGATGTATCTAGCGGGAAGATGGAAGTAAACGTCTTACGGATCACAGCCAGATGCTCAGGTCTAGCGACGAAGCGCTCTAGTGCGCCGGGCATGGTGAGTTCCTGCTGGACCTTCTTTACGCCGGCTAGCTGCATGGCGATGGTAGGACACTTTATCGCGGCACTACGCTCGAGATGAAGGCGTGCGTCCCACTCCAGTTGCGTAGGGTAGTCGTCGGGGCCGTAGCCAGCGCGGAAATAGACCGTTGAAACCTCAACTTCCTGCGCCAATGACGTGGTGTAGATGAGTCGCCTGCTGCCAGACTCCAGACGTGTGCGCGTGGGGACATCGGGGAGAGGAATGTGGTAAGTTTTGATGTTGTGGTTCTCGAGTAATGCGTACTCTAGCCAACGCTGATCGAAGGCATTGCGTTCCTCTGGTTGTACGATGAAGAGAATCGCCTTCTCTCTGTTCGATTCGGCAGGACCGTAACATACATCCGCCTTCGCCAGACCGGCAGCGAGTTGCGTCACCGCGGAGTTGAGCGGGATGGACTCAAGCGAGAGCTGCGCGGTGGGAGGGTATGCACCGGAGCGTACGAGAAACCGGTGGAGCTCTGATACCCGCGACGCTAATCCTCCGAATGATGAGGAAATGGTGTTGAATTCCACCTGTAGAATACAAGGCTCATCCTCGGGCGTCGGGCGGTGGAGCATGTAGTCACTCCTGAATAGTCCGAGACAATAGTCGTGCGCAAACCCTTCCTCCTTCGCCTTGAGGTATACATCAAATAGCGCTTTCATGAAGGTATCCACTGCCGCAAGACTGTGTTGCAACATTCCTTAGTATCTTGGGGAAGACATATAGCTAGCAGCGCAGACAGGACGCACTCACTCTGTGATTACCTTTCCCAGCCACTCCGAGTCGTGCGCTACGGCAGCGTAGACATTGTTGTAGGCCTCTTGCACTTGACGAGCGTCTTCAAAGCATTTGCGCGGAAAGAGTGACGGGTACAGGGAGACCGGGGCGACGGTTGAGAGAGCGTTGCTGGGGTTTGCGGCGAAATCAGGTGATGGTCTTACGGCCAGACCATGAGTGAGCGAATAGTCGGTGAAGGCGGTCTTGAGGTGATCCAGAGCTTTGGCGGTGATTTCTGGTGGGTAGCTGGCCATCGTTCCGTATTTGCTTCTATTCTACACGTGGAACGTATGTAAAATTCACACAAGCAATCAGATACTGTCTCTTCTCCGCTGATTTTCATTTTTCAAAGGATTGAAGAAGGAATAAATACATACTGTGAATGCGGGCAGGGGTATCATTCCCTCCGCTGCTTAGAAATGTGATGGTGAAACGGGGTTGCAGGGTTGACACCCAAGGACGAAACAAGGGTATTTACCGACGAGAGCTTGACTTGAACGAATCTAGCGTGTTTAGCTCATTGCCTGAGACCCGCACCTTCTTCCTTTCACAGCAACAAACACCAACAGTACCAACCCTAGTATTACCACCACAGACAACCTTCCCAGTCACTATCTTCATATCCAACAGTACAATGGGTTTTTTCAGCAAGAAAGAAAAATCTAAAAAGGCTGACGAAGACAACCGCTCTGCCCTCTTTGGCAATCGCAAAACTGCTTCTCCAGCTCCCAGCCAAAACCCCTACTCAGCACCTCCTCCCCCATACCAGCCACACGCGCCCAATGCAAGTTACGATGGCCCTTCCGCACCCGTGGACCGCAACCGTGATGCCCTCTTCGGCAACCGGCCTCAACCACAGCACTCCCACTCTACCCCTCCTACCCAGGGCGGTGGTGCGTACGCTCGTCCCGATGGGTATGCACCTAGCTCCGGGGGCTATGGCCAGGGCTACAGCAACAGCAACAACAATTCGGACCGTCAGATGACGGAAGAAGAGGAGGAGGAAGAAGACGTTGAGGCTGTGAAGCAGCAGATTCGCTTCACAAAGCAAGAGTCCGTCGCCTCGTCTCGTAATGCGCTCCGCATTGCTGCGCAGGCCGAGGAGACTGGTCGTAATACCCTTGCCCGTCTCGGACAACAAGGGGAGCGGCTGTACAACACGGAAAAGAATCTCGATATTGCGACCTCGCATAACCGTGTTGCCGACGAGAAGGCGAGAGAGTTGAAGACGCTTAATGGATCGATGTTCGCCATCCACGTCAAGAACCCGATGAAGAGCAAGTCGCGGGCGGAGGCCGAAGAGAAGAGGGTCCTGGAGCGCCACGAGGCGGAGCGGGATGAAAGGGAAAGGACCAGGCAGTTCGGATATGAGAGTCGGGATCGTGTGGGAAGGGCGTTGAATGATGTCCCAAGCGGCGGTCATGCAGGAAGGACCCAGATGAGCATGGCCGAGCGCAGCAAGTACCAGTTCGAGGCCGATGAGAGCGATGATGAAAAGGAGCGCGAGATCCACAACAACTTGGATCAGCTCTCCGCTATCACCGGAAGGCTGAAGGGGCTTGCGATGGCGACTGGCGAGGAAGTTGACAGACAAAACCAGCAAATCGACAAGATTATGAAGAAGGTATGCTGTTTCTCGCCTGGTCGAGGTGAGAGGATTGACTAGCTAATCCCAAACCACAGAGCGACCACGTCGACAACCAGATTGCGCTCACGCACAATCGTATCAAGAAGATCCACTAGAGCTACATCTGCATTTGGAATTGGCGTTTCAACGGAAGCGTGTACGAGCATCCATCTTTCTGTTTCCCTTTCTCGTGAAGTGATTTTGTGTTGTATACAAGTGTAATTTTTTGTCTTTTCTTGGGTCGAGATTTAATAACTTGGTGTATTTGGCGGAGCGATTAAGGGGTGCAACACGTGATGTGTAATTCAGACTACAATGAATGATCCCCAGGAGTATGCCGACTCCAGATGTTGTGAGAGATATTAACAGAAATGATAACCCCCGTTCCTATTTAGTATAGAGACTTACGGAGAGATTACCCCCGCCTCCCCAGACAATACAATACAAACCAAAAGTTCTCACGTCATCGCAACCCCGAAATCCCCCCGCCGAGGAGGAGCCGGCACTGTTCCTCCCTACGCCCTCCTTCATGGCATCCGCGGACGAGGAGTAGGGGACGGGATGTGCTTCCTTTTGTTGATCTCCTCTGGTCGCCACGCCCGCTCGGCTTACTCTCTTTTGTAATTTCCTTGGTGCGCACCACCTCGCCTTGGGACAAGCCTAGGCAGAGGGCAAAGGGGAGCTTGCAACGTGCCGCCACCGCGCGGACAGCGGACAGGAAAACGGACTGTGTATCATACACAATCTCGCCATGATCTAGATAGGTCGCATGCGAGTGATGATTAAACAAAAAAAAAGAGCAACCCCGAAATTATCGTTTCTGTGCGGACGTATGGGGTGGTACAGTAATCGCGGCTTACATCCTGATATATATATCGAATCGGTAAGATGCTGACGGAATCGGGCTCTGGATTTGGGAGATTAGTAATGCATGTCAGCTCTCACCTTAGCACTCGCACCGCCAGCCCATCACTCGCAGCGAGCCACATTCAGTTTGTACGGCAGAAGAAAAAAAAATCAAGCTGGGGAGCTACAACGAGCTGCCCGTTGATTGACCGAGGCCGGGGCTGGGCAGTGGACGAGAACCGGTGTGTGTACATCGCCATGATCTATCTACATAGATAGGTCGCATGCGATTAATGAATTAATAAATAGATAAAAGATTAAGTCACCCCACAGGGCCCGCTGGGCATACATACACCGTCGCACCGGCCGTTTACATAAGTGTAACCACAGGTGCAGATAGATACAGTTGGACATCGTTCTAATTTGGGAAGTAGCGAGATGTCAACCGGATACAATATCTACGTACATTGCACCAGAAGACAGTAATATGGTAGGGACCAGCATCGACTCACCAACCATGGACCGAAATAGCTGTGTATGTATGTACTAGGATAGCTACAGTCTACATCTAACCCGCCGGATGAGAAGGGCTTCACTGGACCGCATAGACTGTGTCTATTATAGTGCGCTGCTCTCCGGAAGGTTGACGTTGAGTACTTAATGCTTTGGGCGCCGCCCACCAAGACATCAACATCAACATCGACCTCTTCCTCCGCGTAGCACCATACCAGCCTTCGCACCCATCCACCAGAAAAGATGCAAATCACTCTCCCGCTCACGCTGGCGCTATGGATCAGCGCGCTGTCCTCCGCGCTAGTCCTTCCGCGGGCGCCGTCGTCGCCGTCGCTCGAAGCGCTGACGGACAGACTGATCTTCTCGACGCCACTCGCGGACTTCCTAGTGGAGAAATCCAATCTTGTGGCGGCATCCGAGACGACGCTGGATCTGACGAGCGACGGGTGCACGAGTCCCCTGCGGGACGACGGCGGCTTCAATTTCGTCGACTCGTGCGAGCGCCACGACTTTGGCTACCGCAACTACAAGCTGCAGGACCGGTTCTCGGAGGAGAACCGGGCGAAGATCGACGACGTCTTCCGGAAGGACCTCGACAACGAGTGCGCCAAACGAGAGTCCGTCGAGCTGCTCACGTGCAGGGGGCTCGCCGAGACCTACTTCGTCGGCGTGCGCAGGCTCGGAGACGTGGACACCGGCGTCGACAGCCTCGGCGATGTGGTGGACCTGATCGGCGATATATTCGATAAGCGCGCTGAGGAGATGTAGGACTCGACGGACTAGGAGGTGGATTCGTGGCTGGTGCTCTTAACGGTAGTGTAATATTTTGCATGTAACCAGGCATTGGAAAGGCGTTTTTTTTTGGGTTGAGCATAGTTCGCGGATACATGTAATGGATTGATTGTACGAGACGACCCGGAGACCATGGAAACGTTCCGATCATGGCCGCACAGTGATCCCATCCCATTTGGGCAGCACTCAAACACACGTCAGCCTATGATACAGCACCTGCTAGCTGCAAAGGAAGGTATACATCTTTGAGCACAAGGCATAGACGGTACCTATTTGTGCCATCTTTGCTGACTTTGGTACCAGACAGGGTTGGCCCCCAAGCACGCAAAAATGGAATCGAGTGATGAAATACTTAGGCAAGACCGCAGTTCGGGCCTAGGAAAAAATCCAGATGCTCAGGAACCGAAACCCCTCTTCCACGAGTAATGGGGGCCACTCTACGATAGAGAGTGTAGAAAATAGCTATTCAAAATCAACATAGTGTGTGGAAGAGCACATGAGCGCTAGCACTGAACGTTGGGAAACACATACCAACTCCAACTCCTCTATCTCCCCCCCACAAAAAAAAAGAAACTCCCCAAGCAAAACACCATGTCAAGTGTAGAAGAAGAAAAAAACTACCGTCTTGTGTACACTACGGCTCTACGAACCGTTTCATCCAAGCCCTCCTGGCAGCCTCCTCTTTGTAAGAAATCTTTGTCGCCAAACCCTGTGGTCGTCTAATTAGCACCGCCGCCAGTGGATCCAATATCCTCTCCAACATCGCCGCCATCTGCTTCTTGTCACCTTCCTGATTAACCAGGATCTCTAGAAGCTCTTGGATGAACCCCATCAGGTTGACGAAAACGATGGCGTGGATTTGGCCGCCTTTTTCAGGCAGATGATCGAGAACCTGGTTGCGCGGGTTGATCGTTAGGTTATGGATGGTAATGGGTGGGGTGGGAGAGTACCTCTTCGGCTGCTTTATTGTCATCACCGGCCGCGACTATCTCTGTCCAGAACGTGGAGGGGATAACGCCATCCCCAAGGCCGCCCAGCCACCGCAGAAATACCGCGACTACGGCCTCAACGTGTTCCTCCGGGGATACCTCGTGATCATCCGGGTTCATTGCGACTCTGATACACTTCTCATCATCGAATTCGCGGTCCGTATCCAAGGCCTCCCAGACACCGACCTCGACCGCACGCCTCCTCTCCGCATCTTCCGTGTGGCCCCATGTATCTGCGCGCACCGGCCACCCAGGATGTGTGAACAATCGCTTGTACCCGATCCTCTCGTCGGGGCCAAGGGTAACCACATCGGCGACAGAATCACAGATGAACTGCGTAATACGGTAGATCTCCCTTGGCGCCGAGTAGAGTGGGCCTTCTTTGAGCTCCTCCTTGTGTTTTCTGTACCCTCTAAATCCGCCTGCACCCTCTGGGATCCGCACGAGCTCTTTGAGTGTCGTCCCATAAGAGGAGTATAGCCACGTTGCGGAGATGGGGATGAACACGTCTCTACCGCCTTCAACCCGAAGGACTAGCACGTCATCTAGGATCTCTGAGCCATCGTTGAGGGCCAATACCTGCTGCACCTGGTCTATAAGAAGGGTGAGGGAAATGCTGACGACCTCCCCCGGTTCGAGTTCGGGGGTCTGCTTGGTGTCTTTGACGGCAGAGTCGTGGTCCAAAAATTCCACATTGACCCATGGCTTGCAGATAACCTCTTTCCCGCTGCCGTCCGGCGAGGGTCTGCCGACGAAATGGATCTTCGCTTTCAAGGTCCCGGTGTTAGCGACCGTAACCGTCCGATGTTTCTTCTCCCAGAACCTGACTTCGCCGAGGTTCACCACGCCTTCAAAGCCGTCCGATAGTCCCACTTCATCCGGCTGATCGATGATGGTAGTGATGACAGGCCTCCGCTCGTTTTCCAGCTTATCGACCTCTCTCGCCACCTCAGCATGGACTTTCGCGCGCTGCTCAGGATCCACTGCCGGGAACGTGAGTAAGAACGTGGAGGAAACAGGCTTGTGATCCGACGAGGAAACGTTCTGATGCGAAGTATACGCTTTCTGCTCCAGTCTGATCTCTCCAAATGGCGTTTGTACGGTTGAGGTGGGCTCGTCAAAGATCGGCGGCACTTCTTTTTGTCTCTCCTGATGAGGAATCGGAGACTCCGCTCTGGAAACCACCAAGTCCTCCTCGTCCGAATCATCATCGTAGACGGTCTCGAACAAGATCTCCTCATTAGTGGCGGCCGAGATGATGTCCTCGGAAATGGTGTAGCCCCGCTCCCTCTTCTTCTCCTCAGGTTCATCCTGCTTCACTTCAGGCGGCTCCTTGACCCTCCACAGAATCCTGTCACACCAACTTGGTGCCCTTCCCTTCTCACTGCTATCCCATACCCCTACCGTTCCCACATCGTACTTGTACGTCGGAAGAAACGTCATCCCACCCTCCTTATATCCGGCAAACGCCTTCCCCTCGCGTCGCTGCTTGAGCAGCTGGTCATGCTTCAGTAAACTATGCAGGGTTCCCTGGAGCGTCGGGCTATCCTTAAGCAGCACGGTAGGTTTCCTCTCCAACTTCTGCGGCGCAGGCCACTTTCCCGCCAACCCTAGCACCGGTGACGGGGCAAGCGACATATCCGCATGAGTCGGCGGCAGATCTTTCGGCATGTACGGCTCGAGCAAAGCTCTCACATCCGCATTATCCAGATCGATCCTGTAGTTCAGGTCTCCACACCACAGGACGACATCCGCCCTGTCCAGACCCTCCGCGACGGGTGCCTTGACCTCGTCATCCGGCGCGAGCCCGACTACGTCCTTCCCCGGCGCTTCGAACACCATTCTACTCGAGATCTGCCCGGCATCCCAGTTCCTCCGGTCGACTGCGTTGGTGGACGCCGCGAGGTGGCAGTCCACTATTGATAGCCGCAGCGTTTCCCCGAGGACCAGCCGTACGCCGCAGGCACCCTTGTTGCCACCGTAACCGATCAACCCGGTGCCCACCGTCGCCGTGGATACAGAACTGACAAGCGGCGCGATCTCGGACGAAACGTAAACGAGGAGTAGCAGTCCTATCAGCTGTGGCGAGGCGACGCATTCGTATCCGGATGGCAGCGCTGCCTTCACCTTCATCAGTGTCCTATGACCATTTCACCACCTCCTGTCGCGGAAACTCAGAAGGATGAAAGAACCTGCACATGCGCTTTCCACGTGAGCGGAATCGCCGGGTTGGTATACCTCAGGAAGCTAGAAGTCTGGGTGATATCCACAATCTCCTGGAGGCCGAGGACGTATATGTCCGCCGTTCCGTCGCCGTTCCTGGTGAGCCATTCGGGGATGTCCTGCGAGCACAGAAAGTTGCCTGTATTCCAAGAACCGACTTTGATACCGAGCTGGCGAGGAGACAGGTACTCCGGCCGGCGAGAGAGCATTCGGCGTGCGGCGTATGTGTGTGCGTCTTGGTGCTCGAGTGGGTGCGGAGGGCCTGAGCTGGAGGCGGGATGTTGCTCGTCATCGTCGCCTTCCCAGGAGCCGGGCATCGATGTCATAGTTGGTTGGGTTCACTGTGAGATCTGTGGTGTGCGGTTATTGTGGGACGGGATGTCCTCGGCGTGATGGTGATGGACTCGGCGGAGACGTCCAAGGCACCCACCTACATAGAGTACAGCTAATTAGAAGCGAGCTAGATACAAAAAAAAACGGGGCTTCTTGATGTGGGATGATGCAGACCGGACTAGTGCTGCGCTTTCTCATCTAGTCCGCATTAGGGAGGTTCCGCAGATTCCGTGGTCAAGAACCACAACTAAGTACTTACCTATCTATGCAGGGGGGATGGAGTTTGGTTTAGCTTGTGCGGAGGTTCTGTGCACAACTCTCAATTACCGCCACATCAAACACACAGCTATGGGGGTGATGGAGAAATTCACGAAGAACTGCGAGACTACGTTTTCTTGCTCACCAAATTTTCTCTCTATCCTTCTGGGTATCATTTGTTGTGGTGGCGGAAAGTAACTAATTGCAAATAACGGGAGTCAATACACGATGCAGTGTTTTGTCGGGACGATAGGTTTCGTGTCTGAGGAGTCAATAAATTGTAATGACGGGTCGGTACAATTGTAATGACGAGGCATATTTTCTTTGAACTTGAAAATGAAGGACCTGTGGTCTGCCTCTTTGGCCAATAATCGGACGCTAAATCATGAATTACAGTAGTTGACGGCGATAATTATTATCAGGGCCTTGGTCTGCACAAAAATTGGCGTGCAAATTTTTCTACGCTTTCCTCTACATAGAAGGTCGTTGCTCCGTTGCTGTGGTGATATCTACATAGAGCAGTTAACAGGACCTCCCTATTCAGCCTGCATCGCCTCCGAAATCATCAGTTGGCAAGATTTGCTGCCATGTGAAGCAATGGAGATATCTAGGTAGAGAATCTTTATCCATTTAAAGTCACCTAAAATCCGCCTTGCCGAAACTGCTGGCTTACGTGAAAATCCACACTACTCTAGCATCAAGAAACGCCGTTCCCCCCCCCCCCACACACACACATACATATTGTGGGCACTCTACTTTACCCCTGGTCCATGATACGTCACAAGGGGCATCCGATCTCGGCATTTTTTTTCCTTCCTTTTTTTCCGCCAGGCACCGACTCGCAGAGAAATGTGACAGAACGTGATCCATATCTTATAACCGAGGAACCACCACTACTTGCAAAGATGCGGAAATGCAAGAGAAAAGACACGAATAATATGAGTCCCCCTTTCGCCGGAAAAAAATAAAATAAAGAGAACACCTGGCAAGCAACCGGTAACATCATAAAAGCAAAAGCAAAAGCGAAAGGCGCAAGAAGACATGCACGAAAGAATGCAAAAGAAAGAGAAGAAAGAAACCCGGAGAAAATGAAAACCTCCCAATATCCCGTACTAAAAGATCTCGACTATCCTGTCGAATCCTCCTCCGTCTGTGAACTACTCGAAAGTGAAAGCAAGACAATAGCCACAATGACCGGCAGTAGTATTAGACAGAAGGAGTACCGCTGTTATCGGCAGACAACAAAGTTTCTATGAGAGAAGAGATGGACACAAAGAGAGGCAGAAAGATTTTCATCAACATCAACGACAAGACATTTTCCGAGTTTTTTTTTTGTCCGTGACTACATCCCCTTCCCAAACCCAGGAGTATACCCAGGAGTACCAGGAGTACCATTCCGACCAGGAGTACTGTTGTTATCTGGAGTGCCTTGGGACGCCTGTTGACTTCCATTCATGGTGGGGGTCTTGGGAGGATTTGGGACGCTGCCAGCATTGCTGCTGCCTCCGTTGCTGCCAGCGGTGCCATTTGCGAGAGGAATTGGGCTGTTGCCGTTCAATCCCCAAACTTGGCCACTATTTCGCACCCAAGATCGTCGTCAGTCTGTTGCCGCCAGTTTATTACCCCCAACGGCGGGAGGGGGGAAGCATACAGGTACAGCGATTCGTCAATCTTTCCTTCGAAATAGCGTTGCCTCATTGCGAAGAAAATCATGCCGGTGAGCAACGAATCGCTTCCGGCTTGGTGTTGTGGACCTATCCGCGGTATTCCCATGTCCTCCGCAATGTCTTGCAAACCGCCCTTCAGGTTCCTACAGCTCTTCATGAGGTACTTGATGTCGTACAGACTGGGGAAGAACGTCTTGAGCTTGACTCGGAAATCGGCCTCCTCCTTCGGCAATGGCGTGCAGCTCATGATTTTGACCAAGTAACCAAAGTCGTAACCAGAGTGGAACGAGATCCACTTGACCTCGTCGAGCATGACAAGTCCCGACGTGATGAGGAGCTCGCCGAACTTGAAGACGTCGATACCATGGCTGGTATGCTTGGTGAAATCGATCCCCGATTTGGTCAAGAGATCGATCGAGTCCTGCGCGTACATGTCCTCGTCGAGGTTGAAGCGAAAGTTAAACTGCCAAGTGGAAACCGATCCATCCACCTTCGCAAGCTCGCCGCTCTCGTCCGCCAGCGTGATTCCGAGTTGTATGATCTTCAGCATGTCGACATTACACCGTAGCGTCTGGTAATGATAGTCCGCCTTGCTTGGGAACTTTCCTATTGGCCGCGCAACGATCCCCGGAAATTCCGTGTCCTGTCACTCCCCCCCATCATATACCATTCAGCATCACAGTGCCACCACGGCCCCCATCACCGCCAGAGCCCTCCCAGGGGTGCGAATACCCACCATCGCAACGTACGGGTACTGTTCCACCAGATCTCTCAACACACCCATCTCGGCCTCCAGATTCTCTTTCCACACCTCCCTGATGACGCCCTCTCCACTCGCAGCCTGAGCCGCGTGTTGCGCAGCCGCATGCACCCGTGGATCCGCATTGACGCCACCAATGCTCCTCGCCACCACGCCCCCGAGTCCGCCGGCAGACACGGCCCCAGATAGCGAGCCGTTCATGGTGGCGCCTCGCTGATGGGAGAGGATGCTGAGTAGGTTCTTTTCTTGCGCTACCTGCTGTGACGACCGTGCTGCCGCCTGTGCTTGGGCCTGTTGCTGGGCTTGTACCTGGGCATAGAGCTGTGCCTGGTGATGGACATTGTGTGGTTGTTGGTGGGGATTCGTGTGCTGTTGGAACCTGTCGAGAATTAATCAGTCGCCGGTCTGCAGGCTGGCCGGAGAAGGACGACGACAAAAGGGAAAGGGCAAGTGGGGAAGAGACTGCGTCGAGGCAGCAGCGGATTGGGATGCGAGCATACCTCTCGCGGTCCAGCAAGCTATGGCCTACATGCTGCATGCCAGCCTGCTGTGGGAATGGCGGCGGGTGCATGCCAGGGCCATAATTGTTTGTTCGAGAGGGTGGCGGCATAGCGGTAGAGGTGGAGGTGGAGGTGAATGTAGGGCCTTCGGAAGAGTGGTTTCTATTCGAGATGTGGGTAGTATGCTAGTGTCTGAGGTCGAGAAGGTGAGCATAAAGGGATTAACCTGCCACAGCTTTCCGGGGAGCTGTCGGGATGTGGTCTTTCGCAGTGGGTATCGATGTGGTTGGTGGACGGGTGGGTCGGTGGTGGTTGTGGTTGAATGAGTATGCGTGCGACACCACGGGACTGCGAGTGGAGGACGTCGGGGATGACAACCGGCTCAGCCAACTTTCGAGCGGGTGGAGGTTAATTAGGTGTTATTGGTGTTAGTGGGGCTAGGCCTGGAGAGAGGAGTGGGAAATTGGTCGTTACTTCAGAGGATCTGAGCCGATTTGTCGGGTCGATGAGGCTCAAAAAACCTAGAAGGTTTCCCAATTTCTCTGCACGAAAATGAAAGAAGTGTCCTAGAACGAAGTCCTCCATTCGTATGTAGTCGATAATTTTTATTACTCCCAACCAACTTGCGGGATTCCGTGGGTTCGGTCCCCGCTCCAGAAAACAGTCCAATCGTTAAATCGCAAAGGCTTCTGGCTCCTTCTCTCTGTCTTGGCACCATCGATTTCGCCAGAGACAAGGCTGTCTTAATTTCGGGACGGTCCTACAAAGAGACGATAAGTGTATACCAGGAATGTCCGTCCTGCTGGTGTTGTGACGACTCGGGAGGAAGCCGGACCCAGAAATCATGTGCGGGCCCAAAGCAAGCACTGGGGGAGGTATCAAGATACATATCTACATGCACTAGGATAGCCAGGGGCGGGGGGCATCCTCGACTAATCCCATATCTAGAGCATACACAAACAAACTTCAACACCCGCCTAACCCCCCAGCCGTCCCAACCTGTATGACGCCACAATCCGCAACACGCGACAGCATCGCGTACAGCGTGCTCTCGCACTACCTCCCAACACTGAGCCGGATCATCACGACGGCGTCGTTCTGCCACATCTACCGGGGCGCCTTCGACATGACCAGTTCGGCGGGAAGCTTCAGCTGGGAGAAGAAAGACATCAGCGGGTCGCTGTTTCTGGCGGCGACGGTCAACACCAGCAGCGGCAGGGAAGACTACCACCTCGTGATCCTGAACCGGCAGAGCGTTAACAACTTCATCTGGACACTGTCGTCGACGGAGTCGATCGAGGACGACGGCGAGCACCTCGTGCTGTCACACACATCAGGCTTTACGCCCACCCCGCAGTCGGAGCTGCAGCCGGGCTACAACATCGACGAGTACAGCTGCTGGGGCATCTGGGTGTTCCCGAACCCGAGCGTGCTGGACGAGCGGAACAAGATGCTGGAGGCTGTGATGGAGTGCGCAAAGCTGGCGGAGGAGAACTCGAAGCATGCGACGGCTCCACAACAACAGCAACAACAACAGCCGAGCCCCCCGGCGCCCCTCGATACTGCCATGGGGATCCTGGCCGGATATAGCATAATGGACCAGATCTTCCCGCAGTCACAGGGAATCGTGTCCGCACCGAGTCCGTCGCAGTATGCCCCCCCGCCGCCGTCACAGCCGTTTTCTCCACCGTATCCGACGCCGCATGTATTGCATCAGGAGATGCCGGCGAATACGGGAATTCCGGAGAATGCTGTTGATGGGGATGGCGGTGAAGATATATTGGGCCGCTTGTTTGAGAGTGCTAGGCAGCGGGGAGCGCTGGGGGGTTACTAGGTGGGGAACACTCCACTATAGCTAGCAAGACCACTGGGAGGGAGGCAGGCTGACTTTTTTTTTTTTTGGCTCTTCGTTCTGTCTCATACTTCTTCTATGTAGCTGGATTTTGTGCTGAGATACCTAGGTGGGAAGGAAAGGTGGGGGAGTTCATGGAGTCTTCAAGGGAACGCAGAAAGAAGGAGGGGCTGCCTACAATGACTGACCAATTTTTTTTTCTTTCTTTTTTTTTATTACGAACTCATTATTTTTTTTTTCCATCCTCTATTCCTAACCGCCCGCCCGTCCATCGCCATTCTCCCCAGTCAGTTCCCTTAAATACAGCCAGGGAACTTTTTTTTCTTTCGCAGAGTGGAGGAAGAAACAAGGCTAGAAGTATGCCAAAAAAAAAACCAGACAACATCCATAAATCAAATCAATCATAAACATGTAGAAAAAAGGGAGGTGAAAGATCATTAAACAAGTGTCGGAACAAGAAGACTCATACAACCCACCGGTACCAAAACGCGTAAATAAAGGGTATCCCTCTCAAACAACCTCAGCTTCAAACCGGGCGATATTTGTAGGACAGAAACGAGAAGCAGAACCCCAACATGAGAAATAGTGATAGCATGAAGAAATGAGAAGAAAAAAGGTATATAGAAAACCACACCGACACAGGTAATTCACACTCAAACAAACGCGTACATAGGAACATTCCTGATATCATGAGAAGAAGAAAAATGAAGAAAAATGAACAATCCGCATCCCATGAGAAAACAAAGAAAATTGAAGATAGGAAAAACAAAAACAAAAGGACGACCGACCCGAAGAAACAGATACATGAAGGTCCGAATTGACAAAACAGGTACTCCACAGAAGCCGCCATAACACATGCCCCGCGATATATCGGTCTCCCACTTCCTTATACCTTCTCCCCGGAACAAATCGACAATCGCAAGGAATGAGTGCGGATTATAGCGAGTCTCCATAGTTGGCAGAGACCCGAGTTACTCCATCTTCCTAGCCTCCCCCCAAGTCCTTGTCGCGGCGGGCAGCCTATTTCCCGCTCTTGAATCCCAGGAGCGAGGATAGAGTGTTCAGCGGGCATCCCTTCTTGAGGAACTCGTGTCTCAGCAACTCGTCGGCAGTCGCACGCTGTTGGACGTCCACGGTAAGGCAAGCAGCCAGGAAACTCTTAAGTTCCTTGCTCAACCCATCAGGTTTCTTGAGAGTCGGGGTTCCGTGGGTTGCAATGAGGTAGAGAGCCTTGAGTGGTTCCTCGTTGAGGTAGGGAGGCTCAGACTCGATCATCTCAATGGCCATGATACCAAGCGACCAGATATCAACCTTAGATCCGTACTCCTTCTGCTTCACGACTTCGGGAGCCATCCAGTAAGGCGTTCCAACCATAGTGGCACGCTTAGATTTCTGCTCGGTAAGTTTGGCACAGAAGCCGAAATCGGCTATCGGAGATTGTTAGCCGCAGTCTTCCTAGGGCTCATAGATTATCGCAGGGTTTACATACTGATCTTGACGTGCCCCTGACCGTCGAGAAGCACGTTGTCGGACTTGATATCACGATGGATAATAGACTGCTGGTGAAGATGCTCGAGGCCCCTGCAAGTCTGTAGTCACACGCGAAGTCAGTACAGTACTGCGCGCACAGCGAATTCGGATGGTACGGGCTGGATATACCTCAGAGCAGATGGTCGCAATTTGGTCCTCCTTAAGCTCGTTATTGTCGATGACATCGGTAAGAGCGCCACCTTCCATGTACTCCATGACGACCCAGAGCTCGGTAGTACCCTTCAAAAAGGCATCCAAGAAATTGACGATGTTGGGATGTTGAGACTCCTTCATGACCAAAATCTCGTTGACGATCAGTTCCTTCCTTGGCTGGTGGGCCAGATCCATCTGCTTGATAGCGACTCGAGGGGTGTTCTTGCCGCGGATCAAGTTCTGGGCAGTCTTGGAGGCCGGCGCCGAGTTGACTTTGGCAACGTAGACAGATCCCGATGCACCCTGACCGACCTTCTTGATCTTGGTGTAGGACTGATTGGGGTCTCCGCTTGAAACAACGGACCGCAACTTGTCCATCACCTGGGCTTCGGTCATGTTCGAGATGCGCTTGTTCTCCTTGCGTTGTTCCCTGGCCTGGACCTCTTTGGCTTGTGATTTATTCGGTACATTCAGCGGCTTGACAGTGCCAGCGGCAGGCTTCTGAGCTGGAGATGGATCTCTCTTCTGTTCGGTCTTAAGAACTCCGGCACGGGGGGGCCCGGCCGGCTGTTGGCCAGGAGCGCGCGGTGCAGCTCGTTGCGGGTTCATGTCCCGAGTACTGGGCGACTTCTGCGGAGTCTTGGAGCCAGCCTTTGGCGCCATCGGATTCCGAGCAGACGCCGACGAGAAACCACCGGCACCCATCATTATCGGTGTCTGAGCCGTGCTTGATTTTTGCGGAAGCTCGTCCTCCTCCTGCTGGCGACGGTTGAACAGCTCTTCCTCCTGCTGGCGTTCCCGGCGTTCCTTGTCGCGCCGCTCTTCGCGCCGCTCTTGCTGCTTCTCGAGCTGCTCGCGCTGTCTTCGCTCTTGGTCTTCCTTCTCCCGCGCTTGCTGCTCGCGCTGCATGTCCTCCTGCTGCTGTTTTTGGGCACGGTCTCTCTCCCACTGCTCGCGATCTCGGCTGTCCTGGCGCTGAGGGCCAGCCAGGCGCTGCGCGCCACCAGTCGATGGTGGGGGAAAAGGAGATCTCGCCTGGGGAGGTGTGGGAGCCATACCGGGATAAGCATTAGGATTCTGCATGCGCTGCTGGCCTTCGGTGTAGAATTCCAGCACTTCGATGACGGCCTGGGGGTTCTTCTGGTAGTCCTCCTTGGTGATCGCCGAGCTGTTCAAGAGCTTACTCCATTCCTCCGGCAGGCCGGTGAAACCGCCGCTCACAGGATCGAAGCCGACATGTACCTTGTGCGTGAAGTTTGTTGGATTCGAAACTCCTCCCATCGACGGACATCGCGAGTAGACATCATCCATCCACGCGTAAAGCTCGGGATCGGACTTGAGTGCGACCCAGACTGTGCGACGCGGTGCATCCGAATTGCTCGTGGTACTACCCTGGCCTCCCGTGACTCGCACAACCTCGATGCAGTAGGGCTTTGTTTCCACGCGGTTGACCGACACGATGTCCTTGAGCGGGATCGAGAGGCCTGCGGTACTCGATTCGCTCTTGTGAAAGTCCAACGACGTCTCGCGTAGAATCAGATACTTCTTGGACCAGAGACCTAAACTCTTGAGACCTTCCTCTTTGACAGATGCCCAGCCCTTGCGAATGTCGCCGCCCGACACATCCCCTGGTGAGCCGCCGCCGCCATTTTGTTGCAACCCAGTCCCCACCTGCATCAGGGTTGTCGATTGACCGTATGGTGCCGGAGAGCTCATGGAGGACGGAGCGACGCTGACATGCGCTGAGCTCGGGGCGGGGCTGTTCGCAGAACGACTGCCCTGTGTTGGTGGCCGAGGAGCTGGTCCCGGGTTCATGAACGCAGAATCGTTGTAGAGACTTTTATCGTAATAGGCCATGATTCGTGAAATATAGGGACCCAGATACACAATGCACTTCCGAACAAGCCGAGTGCAAACGGAGTGGACGAGGGTGGACGAGAGAGTGTGTGGGGGCGGGGCACGGGTAGATGTGCTGGCGGGGTCGTTTTCAAGCTGAGAGCGGGTTTCCTAACCGGGCCGAGGTGTGTTTGCTTGTTGCTCGCTTTAGTTTTCACTCGAGATGTCTGACAAGGAGGTTCGAGTTACTCGGCGGAGTGGATCGTGACCGAAAGTAGGTTTTGGGGGAGGGGAAGGAATATGGGGAGTGGCGAAGGAGCTGCACGGAGGGCAGGAGGGTGAACGGACTCGTGAGGCGTGGGTGGGGGGGGGAGGGGAGAGGTGGAGGTTGGAGGTGGAGGTGGAGGTGGAGGTGGGAGGAAGCAAGGTGGAGTGAAGGAAGGTGAAGGGAGGAAGTTGGTGGGTGGGGGGGGTGTGGCTCCCCCAACTGACTTCGCTGCGGATGGCTGAAAGGGGGAGGGGTGGTGGTGGTTGGATCGATGGTGGGCGGTGGTTGAATATGAACAGGTACGGGCAGGACGTCCCACAGCAATTGCAAGTTCGCGGGCGGCGAATTAACACTTTCGATAGCGAAGACAGAGGTCCGTGCGTTTTCAAGACCGAAGAGTATGCGAGCAGCCAAAAAAGAGAGAGAAGTTCTTATGTGGAGCACGTTGGGTTGAGGTTCTCGGGGCGGTGCGAACTGCGCGGGTACCGAGAGGACGGAGGGCCAAGATGAGGCCTGGTATGCAAGGCGGTGTGTGGCCGCTGGGGGTGAGGAAACGCTGGAGTCGCTGCCGAGGCAAGGCGACGTCGAGGACGGAGGCGAGAGAGCGCGCAGAGCGGAGGGGGAGCAGGTCGGATGGAGGAAGGGGACGAGGAGCTGTTGGTGTTGGGGACATGGAGGAGGGGAAGCGTCTCAGGTCCCAGCCGCTTATCACTTGCCGTCACTCACTCAACCCCTCCTCGTCCTCCGCGTCCTCCGCGTCCTCCTCCTTCTTGTTGTCGACTATCTCCTCCCCGCCGGTCCTTCCAGCGGACTGGTAAGCGCGTCTCGGGAAAAGCAATTCGAGACATACGGCACGCCGAGGGGTATCTTCGCATCTGTCCGGCGCGGGCGAGAGAGGCCAGCCGACCGCCCGTCCGTCTTCGCATCTTCGCATCTCCGCCCTCCGCATCCTCGCATCCTCGCATCCTCGCATCTTCTCTGCTTCTGGCGCCGCATTGAGGGTGGCGATATGTCGACCGGGTGGCTACGGTGTGGGGATCCCACATGAAGCACTCTGCACGCACCGACGGAGCGGACACGAGAGGGACGCAGACGGAGCGGACACGAGATGGGAACATGCACCCGAGCCTCCCAAAGAAAGGGAAGTGAGGAACAGGCGCAAAACAAAATGTTTCCTTCGCTCTTGCTTCTTCACGTGGCTCGCCGTTTCCACCTTGGTCAGCGGGCAGGCACTTGGGGAGGGTATTCTGCCATTCCCACCCGCCCACGCTGCCGGGCACGTCCCTCCGGGGCCATCGGCCGTTCAACTCGGCACCTTCAAAGCACCTAAGCCGACGTACGCACAATATGTGCCGGCACTCAAGTTGGAATATCTACTCGTGTGTGTTTGGGGAATTTGATCCGTTTTCGGTCAGTCGGCAGCCGTGGGAGTAGTGCGTGCAGGGGGGGGGGGGGGGGGGCATTAACTCTAACCACCCCCAATTCCCGGCCGATCACGAGTCCGCGAGGTTGTCACTGTCCTCTCATCTCTCATCTGCTGGCTCCTCCATGTATAATGCCCCGTCTGTCTCTCTCGGACCCCGACTCGCTCCCTTTCTCGCGTACGTACGAACGGACGTCCTCCGCCCCGCCCCCCCCTCAGCGGCTGCTGTGACAGCTGCGGGCGGCAACGGCAACGACCCGAAACGAAACGAAACGAAACGGCAACCATGTTTCTACATATGCATAGATACACACCGAACCGCGCAACGAACTTGGTTGGGCGTTGGCATGTGGAGGCGGGGCAGCGCTTGTGCTTTAACACCAGCGCATTAAATAGCTGCCCGCCGGTGTTCTAGATATATATGCGCGGCATGTGGCTGCAGTGGGCAACGCGGGATGACGGGTCGCACGCACGATGTACGGGGCGTGTAGACGGGTATCTTATCGCCTGCTTTGCGGCCGTCCATCAGTCAGGTGTCCGCAGACTTACCGTGTTCTCCAGGCCGCCGCCAGTGCCCCCGCCATCGGAACACCGCAACACCAAGAAGCCATATGCACCCAGCATCGCTATGGAGACACATAAAGCAACGCACCCAGGGTACTTGGGGGGTACCTGTCGAAATCAGCCGAACTCGAAATTACCTCACCGACCGCGAGGCCGCACCCGAACGGGGGCACGGATTTCAGCCTCCCCCCCCCCAACGCTACAGCGGAGAAAATTCTGCCGTATAATCTCGATGCTATGATAGGTATGTATGTATGTATGGTCTCGAAGGCTCCGTGCACTAGACCGCTGACTGCTGACCGCTCGGGACGTTTATGCATCTCTGTGCAGGCCCCGCTGCCTCCAACCCATCCGCGTTCTGCATACTGTCAAAAGAGCTGTCGGCGATTGGTGTCCGGGCCCTGATCTTGCATGTCCCCATCCCGAGTGCGAAAGCAGAGTGCGTGCCTCTAGATATTGTATGTATGCCTCTAGATATCCATCTCACCGGCGAGGAGGTGGGGAGCAACGCGTTGTGCCTGGCCTGGCTCCTGCCCGAAGAGAGCCCGGAGCTCGGGCCGCGTTAGCGGAGCAAGGGAATGGGGTACGGCAGAATAACAGCGCATGCAATCTGCGATACCGTGCACAGCATAGCTGGGAGGGATACATAGATGTGTGCGGACTGCCTGCGCTTATTCTGGCTGTCGGACAGCCAAGATCGATGATACATAGGTACACTAATGCCATGAGCCAACTGCCTTGGGTTTTGTGTAGATAATCATTAGTCGGCACATCCATACCTGCGGCTCGGATATGCGCACTCGTTGTGTCTGGATTCCCGATCTGCATACGGGCTCGCCGGGCTTCAGTTCGGTCCGCCACCTGGTCCACCAGACCCGATTGCGAGTGGCCCTCTCGAACACCTCTGCCGCGGGTACGGGCTTCATAATGATCCATCTTCCCCCCATGACAAAAGCGAATCGTGGCACTGTAACGGGGTCCGGTGTGCAATGCAGCGTTTTCCCTCCGTGCAAGCCCCAAGCGGATTTACCCATCTAGGTACTTGTGCACCACACAAATGCACACCCCGCTTGCCTGTGGCACGTTTCGTTTCGATGCGTGCACCACAGGGACAACTCCGAAACCCGAGACGTCTCGAGTTGCTCTACCGCTTCCCTCGTGTGTTAGCATGTCTCACGTCGTAGCCAACTCTCGTACATCATAACGAGACAGGGCAATCGCTGCGGGGAGACCGTTGGTGATTGCGTGGGCGGATCTGCATGGGCCAATGGCCTTTACGGAATTAAAGATAGCAATAGCCGCGCAGGCGACACGCGCAAGGGCGACTCGAAGTGCAGAGAGTAGAGCACATTCTAACCAACTAACTACATAGCATCTAGGACGGGGAAGCGTTCGACTTCACTTTTCTCCGCTGCAAACTGCATGTGGCTGCCCATGCTTGCTCCCGAATGGAAGTTTCCGCAGCAGTTGGTATTTCCGGTTTGTCACATCCTCCCAGCGGAAGGAAACCTGCGGATGCAGCAGGACAACACTGAGCGTCTGGCATTCGGCAATCTGCCCTATATCACACCACACCGCACAGTCCCGAAGACCAGTACACTAGCCATCCGCCCATCCGTCCATCCTGCAGAACACAGAAAAGCGCCCTTTTATCACGCAGGCCAAACCAGGACCAATCCCCCCCCCCCCCCCAGAACACCATTATAGCAACAACGCCGCCCCAATCACCAGTCCTCTCCTCCTCGAGCAAAAACTTTTGTATTCCTGCGGGGCGTAGGTCGCGAGGTGGGGCGGAGTGGCTATATACCATCGAGCTCCATGGCCGCCTCCTCGTCCGCCTTTCGAGCCGCCTCTTCCGTTTTCGCCGCAGCGTCCGCTTTGCTCGCCGCGCGGGCCGCTACATTCGCCTCCGCGACCCTGGCCGCCCGCTCCACGAGCTTCTGCTGTCGCTTCGACAGCGTCGCCGTCGCCGCATCTGTCGCACTCGTCAGTCTCTCTCTCTCTCTCTCTCTCTCTCTCTCTCGCCGTCACATAACGCAAACATACCTTCCATGACAACCTCCCCCCTGGTGCGCAACAGCTCGTCCGCGATCGCCTCCTTCTTGCGCTCGAGCGCGTAGTGCTTGTTCCGCTGGACCTTCCTGATGCGCTTGGACGACGCTCTGGCACCCCGGACGATCCCAGAGAACTCGCTGCCGATGATGGCATCCTTCTTGCCGCGCGCGGCCCGGGACTTGGCGCACAGCGCGGTGCGCTTGTGCGAGAGGACCCGCCGGTTGAGCGAGGATGGGAGATTGCAATTGTGGAGACCCATTCTTTTTTTTTTTCGTTGTGGTTGTGGTTGCGGCCCGTTGCTGGTTAGGGTGTTCGTGCTGGTGGGGAGGTTTTGTGGATTCAAACTTTTGCGGACAGGGACCCCTGGTGCGGGAAGTTCGAGTGCGCAAGATAGAGTAGTGTATCTACCAAGAATTCACTTGGCTAACCGATTTCGGAAGGGGACCTCGGGATCTGCCGAGTGACTGATAGTGTCACTTTCCGCAACTTGCTCACCGAACAGTTAACCCTTTGAATCTTAAGGCTTGTTCTCCACTCATAACTATCTAAGTACTGATAGCCCACACATTTCAGCTCACCTTCAAAGAGGGCAGTCTCTACAACCGGTCTGGCGGAACGTTTGAAGTTTTGCAAGAAAACAAGTGATGAGTACTTGAATCGATTGATGGGATGGACTTGGACGCAGCGGCTTCTGTGGCTCTCAAAGCTGTCATGGTAGTGGCTGATTTATTCATTTGAAGAGCGACTATGGACTCAAGAATACTTCCTGATTTGACCATAGTCTTTGCACCTTCCTCCGATGAACCGAGCAGTTATGTACATGGTTTACCTACACGACCTTTGATATTTGTCTCCGACCTTCACATGTGACTTCAGCGAAGGATCCAACCAGCTGCTGGTACGCGCATCGACAAGCCGTGCACTTCAGGAAGTGGATCTGATAATGGATAAATACATGATGAATCGGATTACCTATCCTCGACTAGGTGGGGGCGGGTGCGCGGGGTCGCGCCAGCCTGGCCTGCTCTCTAGCGCAGCGGCAACGGCGACAAGCTCAAGTTCAGGACAACCTCTGATCAGAGTTAACTGCATCTCCACCCTCAATCCATCTCGACCTATCGTCCGCCAGGTGCCCCCCCTCCAGCGTCCGCCGAGACCATGGAGTACGATACCAACACCCGTATGTTCACCCCAGCCAGCCCCATTAAGCGTCGATTGCCACTGCATGCACGCCCCAAACTCACTCACACACGCTCTTACGTTCTACAGCTCCCTACAGGACCTCGGATCAAACCTCGTTCGCCTACGTTTCCGCACGCGACCGGTGGCCCGTAATCCTCACGCAAGCGATCGATGACGTGTTCCGTACCACGCGCGACCACACCGATCCCGACAAGATCGGCGAGGGAAAGCGCATCGTCGAGAAGCTGGCGAAGCTGAAATACGAAGTGCAGCATGACCGGGTTCTATCGTACGTTTTGTTTC
>Ga0307508_10000675_pt1 | contig 40972 bp, 57 predicted proteins | sample 9_EM_MG_FD_203089 | JGI IMG/M metagenome (GOLD analysis project Ga0307508, IMG submission 203089) | Populus trichocarpa ectomycorrhiza microbial communities from riparian zone in the Pacific Northwest, United States - 9_EM | ecosystem: Host-associated > Plants > Roots > Unclassified | place... | reverse complement strand
CTCCTTGGACCGTTCCGGACTCGTGGGCTTGTGGGGGGGAGGAGGAACAGGAGGAAGAGAGAGAGGGGGGGGGGTGCGGGGAGTGGAAGACGGAAGTAGAGTAGCTAGAGCTCTCTCTCGGAGGGGGGTGAGTTGTTGTGCGAGGTCACCCACAATCCACACCCCCCCTCTTCCCCCAACCGTCTCGCTCTCCCTTCCACCTTTGTCCTCCCTTATGGTCAAGAAGTTGTGGGTCTGTTTTCCCCTCCCGTGGTCCTCCCCCTCCCGCTCTTCCCGTTCTTCCAGTTTCATCCGTAGATATACTTCTGTCCCTGTATTGTGCTGTGATATTCCCTTCCTGTCCGTCCTCGGCTCCACGATACAACCCCCCCCCCCCCCATTCCCTCCCCCACATACATACCTACATACATATCCCCCAGCAAAATCTCCCCAGCAAAATCTCCCCAGCCCCGCCATCCGTCTACATCCTCCATCACTCACCAATACTTTCTTCTCCCTTTCCCCCTTCACTTCGTCGCTGCTCCTCTGCTCGTCGAGATCGAATAGAACAAACTCGCTGGTCGGTACAACCTCCCGTCCTTCTCACCCTGCCCGTGACCTGTTGGTTCCTCCTCCTCTTCCTCCTCCTCCCCCCACCTCCCAGCCCGGTAAAATTCGGCGGATTCTTGAAATCCCTCACTCTTTTTCCTTTTGTTTGTTGTTGTGATGCGTCTACACGAGCTAATGGAGGCACCGGTCTAGGCTGTGACATCAATCCGTCAACCAGCTCTTCTGGCGTTTTGATACAGAGCGAAAGAAACGATCATTCTTTCTGATCGCCCACTGCGCGAAGAACACGAGCAGAAGCAGGAGCGGAGGGAAGAAGCGCGTTCCTGCCTGTACGTCATCTCGCTCGGAGAGCGAAGAAGGAAAAAAAAAAAGTCTGCTGCTAGAGACTATTGTGAGCCAGCCCCATCCCTTCCCCGCACGACCCTACGTGGATCGAGTGGAGGGAAGTGTTTTATACTTCTCTCCACGCATGCATGAGATCCCAAACTCCGCGTTTTCTCTCCATCGGCAGAACAGCTGTGACCCGCGGACGTGTGGTCGGTACTGACGTTCTCTTCTCGAGCCGTCCGCGGTTTACGCGCCGCTCCCGTTCCCCTCCTGCGCCCGCGTCCGTCCCGTGGGCCGACTCGAAGCTCGCCCAGATCAACGCCGCACTCGCGCGCCTCCACCTCCCACCGCAAAAGTCACACACTCCATCACTGCGATCGGCCTGGATGTCGGCGGTCGCGGGATCGAAGAGGAAGCGGCTCGGCGAGGCCAAATTTTATGCCGTGCAGGTCGGCCGCAGACCTGGCATCTACACCAGCTGGAATGAATGCATGGAGCAGATCCGCGGCTTCAAGGGTGCAAAGTGTCCGTACATTCCCCTCTACCCTGGCCCCCCGTTGCCGGAGGGAACAGCGTGTGCTGATTGCTGGTTCCGGGAACTGCCAACAGTCAAGTCGTTCCCCACCGCCGAAGATGCGGCTTTGTACCTCACCGGAAAGGACCCTTCACTGGATCCCAATTCGAGTTCGTATACGGCCAAGTTCTACGGCGTGAGGAGTGGAAAGGTTCCGGGCGTGTATACCGACTGGGAGTCTGCGGAGAAGCAGGTCAAAGGGGTGGCGAAACCGAAGGTCAAGTGAGTGTTTTCCAGAAGTTTGCCCGTCCCTTGGAGGGAGAGAGGAAGACTGATGGACGGACGAGCAGGGCTTTCGCGACGAGAGAAGAAGCAGAGGCGTTCGTGGACTGCGGTCCTACAGTCGCGAAGCCACTAGAGCCCAACTCGCGGTCACATCAAGCACATCACACACCGCCACCGCCACCGCCGCCTCAACAGCCGCCAGAGGAAGAACCGGACGACGATGATGACGACGATGACGACGATGATGACGATGATGACGACGAAGACGACGAGCTCGCAACCCTGCCCAAATCGTCTCTCTATGATCCCGTGGCCAGCCGACAGGACGGCCCTCCAGTGGCCAAGAAACGGGCAGTTGCTATTGACGATCTGGATCTGAGCTCGTCGTCGTCGCCGGAAGATGTTCTTGCGATCGGTAGGGAGCACTCCCGGTCGTCGAAGAACGACGCGGTCCTCAAGATCTATACCGACGGCAGTGCTGTCGGCAATGGCCAGCTGGGGTCGACGGCCGGCATTGGCGTCTGGTTTGGTGAGCAGGATGCTCGGTAACTCCACCCGCGGATACTCACTCCTTCCACTCTAACAGCCCCTTTCAGAAATATTTCCGAGCCCCTCGCCGGCCCCCGCCAGACCAACCAGCGTGCCGAACTCGCTGCGATCCTGCGCGCACTCAACGTTGCGCCCCCACATCGCCATGTTCACATCTACACCGACTCGCAGTACTCGATCAAATGTGTGACGGTGTGGCATCACAACTGGGTCAGGAAAGACTGGATCACGAGCGTGGGGCGCCCAGTCGAGAACCGCGATCTGGTCGAGGCGATCACCAACAAGATCCGAGAAAGGGAGAAGCAGTACGGGAGCACGACTAGGTTCGAGTGGGTGAAGGGTCACACCGGCCGCGACGATGGAAACTCAATGGCGGATCTGCTGGCGGTGCAGGGTGCCAGGATGCCCCGGGATACGGCGTAGGAATGGCGGGGAACGGGTTCCGTAACTACCGCGATTATATACCATACTGTTTAGCTAGTGATGAAACGAAGGATTGCCGTGACACAGATGTCACTCGCCGAATGCGGCCAAGTACAGGCGGAAACAACCTGAACCATCAGGCGCTAATAGCTCAGTTGGGAGAGCGTCAGACTGAAGTAATTCGGTCACATCCTAATATCCGGGGTAATCTGAAGGTCACCCGTTCAATCCGGGTTTGGCGCATGACTTTTTGCTGCTCGTCCTCACTCTAGGTATGTAACCTTGCGTCAAGTCAGTCTTTGCCAGCTGGGTATTCGCAGATCCGGCCACCATCCACAATGCTGATTGCGGTGGCGGGGCGGGAGTGCGAACCATACACCATGATCGCGTACCGCTCCCGTTCCGCCTTCAGCGTCATCATCACTATCACGTGCCCGCTCCATCCCCGCCCCGCCCGCTCGTCGTACGATCGATCCCTGCCGCTTCTGGAATCGATCCATCCAACCATCCAACCACCCTCCAACCCCTTCCGTCCATCCATCCTTTGATGTAGATATGATTGTGGGAGACAGGGGCGGGATCGACGATTTGGCTGGCCGGCTGGCTGATTGGCTAGGCTTCCAGTTAAACAGAATTCCTCCAACGGCCACGCAGGAGTTTTTTTGTTTGTTTGTTTGTGAGCTTCCCACGCTCTGTGGGTGGAGTTTCTGATTGGCTGGTGCTCGATTGGACTTGGACTTTGTGTGAAAAGATGGGAACACAAGGCGGCGGAAGTGGAAAGATCGATGTCAGATATATTAGGGTGGGATAGATAGATAGCGATAAGTTTAGATCTGGATGTGTGGACATGAAGTATACATATGATCATATACAGAGGGGTTTTTATTTATTTCTTTCGAAGAATGTATCGTATACATACTTAGGTACTTCTTACATAGCGTCCGCAAAGACTTGGCGGCGTACTCTTGCCCGTGTGGTACTACTGGTGTGTGACTATGTACTGGACCTGTATGCACGATATGTAAGTAAGTACATAGCTACATATTTATGTCAGCCCCACAATCGTCATCATACACCCAACCAACTTGCATCCACCCAGATCTTTTTTTTTTTTTTCTCGCTTGCACCTTTTTACGGGCCAACAACAACGCACTATTTCGTCGAACTTTCTTTCTCACGATCCAGCCCTAGAAGAAAAAAAAAAACCTTTAACCCTCTCAACCTTCGTGCCAACTCCCACCTCTACTACATCAACCTCCCAACACTAAACTGCTGGTTTGCTGCTCATCAACTGCCCATCCCACCGTAATTTCCCTCTCTCCTGCGCAAAGAAATCCAAACGCTCTTAAGGTACCGTTCTGTCTTCCTTGTCATTGTTTCTCGTACGAAAGGTGAACGAAAGCGAGTGCACCGCTCCCATTCCTAGCTTCCAGCCCCAACCTCAATCTAACGCAACCGCTTCACAGTCTCAGGCGGTTTCATGGCCCCGACAGCGTCGTCTCCAAAAGTCCCTGCTGCCAACTTGAATCCAAGTCAATGTGCACCGCGCTTCCTCCAGATGACTCCTGATCCCGTCATCGTCGAAACTCCTCCGACTCCGAGTCTGTGTCGCCAGGGCCAACACTCGGTGATCGCGAGAGCGGTGATGGCTGCGCCAACTGCGACCATGTCCAGAACCAGGTCTACGTGTTGCAACAAGGAAGGCGCTGACTTCCTCGCTCCGCCGGATCTGCATCCGATCCCGAGCAATACTCCAACTGGCACTGCACCGAATTCCCCGAGGATGTAGGGTTTCTCCCTTCCTCCACCGCGCTGTGTAGCAGCAACAGTGGCTACCAGATTGAAACTGATTGCCCGCGCGCCGCGTGTAGTCGTGCTACGACAATCGATGTTCCTGGCCTTACCAAGAGCAAAGTCTCGCCGGATGGCCGCATCGCCAATCGCGATCTCGGATCAAAGCTGGTGGGTTGTCCCGAGCTCCTCGAGAACCCTCGAGCGATCGCCGTGCTGATACGAAACAGGTTATCGTCATGGTGGGACTTCCGGCTCGTGGCAAGTCATACGTCACCAAGAAGCTTGAGAGATACTTGAACTGGTGAGACATTGCGCAACGCCTTGGTCTTGGCCTGACGACTGACGCGATTGTGCGATGCAGGCTCCAGCATGACACCCGTATCTTCAATGTTGGAAATCGTCGTCGTTTGGCCGCCGGTGTGGTCGAGAGCCCCGCGAAGCCCGCCAAAAGACGCTCGCAGTGCGTTCAGGGAACCGGTCTGCTTTCGCCGTCGTTTGCGCTGGACGCTAACAATGCTGCTCCCACAAAGGCTACTCACAGGAGGGCATCGTCGACGGGGGGCATCGCTGGAAGCATCGATCAGTCGGCCGCGTTCTTCGATCCCAACAACACGGCGGCGTCCGAGCTCCGTGAACAGGTGGCACTGGAGACTCTCGACGAGCTCCTCCATTACATTCTGTACGAAGGTGGCTCCGTTGGTATCCTGGATGCGACCAACTCAACCCTGAAGCGTCGGAAGGCGGTGCTGGACCGGATTCGCCAGGTCGCCGGCAAGGAAATCGGTGTCGTTTTCTTGGAGTCCGAGTGTAATGATGAGCAGCTCCTGGAGGCGAACATGCGCCTTAAGCTGCAGGGTCCCGATTATAAAGACTCGGATCCGGTGCAGGCCTTGGCTGATTTCAAGCGTCGAGGTAAGTAGTCGTCACTGCGAGAGCTTGTCTGGCGTTCCGTTCGCCCAGGTACTGATGATCCTGGCGGGAGACTAGTCAAATTGTACGAAACAACTTACGTATCGCTGGGAGAATTCGAGGAGAAATTGGGAATGCAATATATCAAGGTAAGCCGATCGTTCGTTCATCGGTTGTGGTGGGGGGTGTCAGGCACGTGCAACACGCGGCATCCCCAAATTTCCGCTCATCTGGTTGCAAAACACAGCACCGACAACTACCACCATACATCCAGCTGACAACATCAATAGATGATCGACGTGGGCCGCAAGATCGTCAGCCACCAGATTCGTGGCTTTCTGGCTGCGCAGACCGTCTACTTTCTTCTCAACTTCCATCTGTCACCTAGGCAGATTTGGATCACCCGCCACGGCGAATCGGAGGATAATGTCGCCGGCAAGATCGGGGGCGATGCATCACTGAGCCCGGAGGGCAGGCGGTATGCCAAAGCGTTGGCGAGCTTTGTTTCGTTTCAAAAGAAACATTTCCACGAGAGGCTTCTGCAGAAGCTCTCGGCGTCGCACCTACCGCCACACATGGGCGATACGACCCCGCCAAATCCCCAGTACCGGAATGCGTACCAAGAGGACGACCAGGGACAGCCCCTCGAGAAGAACTTCTGCGTTTGGACCAGTATGCTCAAGAGGTCGATCGAAACCGCCGAATACTTCGACGAGGAAGAATACGACATCAAGCAGATGCGCATGCTGAACGAGTTGAACGCCGGAAACGCGGAGGGGCTCACGTACGACGAGATCCGCGCGCAGTGGCCGGACCAGTACGCCGAACGCAAGAAGGACAAACTGAGATACAGATATCCCGGAGCCGGAGGCGAGAGCTACCTCGACGTCATCAACCGTTTGCGCGCTGTCATCGTTGAAGTCGAGAGGATGCAGGACCACGTCTTGCTAGTCGCTCACCGCGTCGTGGCTCGCGTGCTGCTGGCCTACTTCCTCGGCCTTCGCCGCGAGGATGTCGCCAGTCTCGACGTTCCGCTGGGTACTCTCTACATGCTCGAGCCGGTAACAGCATCCTTTCTTGTGATCGATCGACCCATTGGCTGACGAATGGGAATAGAAACCTTACGGCGTCGATTTCAAAGTTTACGTCTACAACAGTCAGACGCAGTGGTTCGACTACAAGGAGGACTACAAGTTGAAGAACGACGAGCAGAAGGATGTAGTCATTCGTCGCTGAAGATTGGTTTTTTTTTTGCTTTTTCTTCCTCTATTTCTGCTTCTGCTTCCGATGATGATTCGTTTTGCAGCGATGGGATCGATAATAGGGGTGTATCGCATGGGGCGTTCAATGGAGTGTTTTTGGTTGCTACTTATTTACTGTGGGCTTATTTTTTTATTTTTATTTTCCTTTCTCTTTTTTTTTTCTCTTTCTTTTTTGAGTACTTGCTCTTGAGATGGGAAATGGACGGTGTTTCGGTGTATGTTTTTCATTTATTTTAGCCCTCCTTCCTTTTGTTAGGGATTCGAAATATCTACATTAGGGACCTTTTGCAGTTTTATCGCTCGCACGTGGTGCTGGGTTTTCACAGCAACGGCAGGGGGCTGAACAGACTATGCCTAGAAGGATCAGCCAAGAAACACTAATCATTGTGCGGGCTATTTGCGCAAGACCGGGCTGATTCTTTGTTGACATGTAAACAAAACCTCTGATTGGCTGCTGCAATGTCGCCCGACGGCAAAGTCATAAAAAATAATCATCGTGAGAACTTTTACCTTAAACCACCACCACCACCACCAGGAAAACTTTGTATTATTGTGTAAACTTTCTATCGCGCAGACAAATCCGCCAAAGCTCCCAACCCTCGACGTTCATAGTCAGCACGAGCTATTCCTATTTCACCACCTCGGCCAGCGGATTCATTGCACGCACGTAATTGCAAAAGGTCCCTAGATACATATTAGATTTCTCCTTATCACCATCGATTGATCGAGGTATCACTCGCTGACCAGCCCTTCAACTCTCACCTCTTTGATTCATCATCCAACGTGAGCCGCCATATTTTCTACCTAGACGCAACGAAGCCGCCTTCGGGCGGACTGCGGACGGGAAACGCACAGTATGTACATATCTATCTATGTATACCTATCGCCATGATCTACAGCGAATAATAACAAAACAAATAGAAATAGTCTACATAGGGTGAATGCGAGTATGATTACAAAGATCATCTAACAGTAGTCGTTTCAGTGTCCTTTTTCATGATTCCTTTTTTAAAAAAAAAAAAAAAACCCTTTTTCTGGGAAAGGTGGGGGAGAAGAAAACCCAAAAAAAGTTGCCGCCCAAGTGACCATGGCGAAGGAAAGGGAGAAAAAAACAAAATAAAATGCCCCCAAGTCGGCCAGCCAGCCAGATGGAGATGGAAATAAGAAGGAAATAAGTTTTTGAAAAATCTCTTTTTCACAAAGCCTGCAATATCCAAAACCCCCCCCCCCCCCCCCCCCCAACATATCTTTCATTAGAATCCCTTTGGTCCCTTGAGGAAAAAAGAAAGGAAAGAAAAAAACACCATCCCATAGCGCACTTAAGTAATGAGTTTTCCGTATCACGAAGAAAACAAAAGTATTTTGGTTGGTAGTAGCATACCCTACCGACCGACCCAACATCAAACATACGTTTAGAAACCCCTTCTTGTCCCCATCATCGGATCAAACAGAAGACCAGCAAAGAGAAGGAAAAAAAAACAGTTTGAAAAAAAATAACGAGAGGAGCCCGGTAAAAAAGAAGTATGGATGGAAAACAGAGGATGGATGGAAGGTAGAAGAAAAAAGGCGGAGACGTCAACAGTAGCAGCAGGAACCATGTCGTCTCATCCCCCGTCCATCCATCGTCCCGTCCCATCCCATCCCATCCCACCCTTGTTAATCGTCGTCGAGTGACTTCTTCTCGTTCCCATCTAATCCCGTCCGATCATAACATCTCAGATCAGTTGCCAGCCGCAGTACCAGTCTGCTGCTGCTGCGCACGATACCCTCCTGTTCCGCCGCCTCCACGGGAGTAACCGTAGCCTCTACCGCGATATCCACCCCTTCCTCGTCCGCGGCCACCCCTCCATCCACCACGGTATCCGCTTCCATACCCATCGACGCTTCCCTGGCCGAATGTTTCAAGATTCTTCTTTTGCTCCTCGGAGCGGAATTGGGCGCCGCCTCTACGTTCGCCGGGAACCGCCTCAGCACGTTCCTTATTCTCGCAGGAGATATTGTCAAAGAAACTTGATTTCTTATCGTAGAAACCGTCTTTCGGGGGTGGGGGAATGTTGACAGCACCGTCGTCCTTGGACTGCTGCTCATTCGTCAACGGAGCCTGCGTGAATTGTGGTGCATTCTCGTCGGTACCCGACGCAATTGCTTCCTTGACTAGATCTTGTTTGTTGAACTTTTCGTTGTTGCCTTGGAAATCGAAGTCGGTCGTGGGAACCTCCACCTTACGGGTCTGTTGGTTGACGCTTCCGCGTACGCTACCACGACTACGGCTGGCGACGAAATTGCCTGTGCCGGGCTGCTGACGCGTGCGCGCTTGGTGAGGGGCCACCTGGATGCCGGGAGCGGGAACAGTTGGTACTGGATTGTCGGCGGAGCGGGGGACGCTGGCGCTGGCGCTGGCTGGAGCGGTCGGCTTCGGTGTCGCAGCAGCAGTGTTGCTGGCTGTCATGGCCATGCGATTGACCTTATCAGCGAGATCTCTAACCGCGGCATTGGCCGCACTTGCGTCTATAGCCGCCTCGGGCTTCGAGGGAAGCTGCGCGGAAGATGCCGTAGAATTGCTCGCCGTGGTAGTCGCTGAAGGTCTAGCGGCTGGTGACGGTCGGGGGAGGGCGGGGACGATTCCACCACGTGTCTTAGGCCCGGTCGGTGCAGTCGCAGGGTTCTGAGGGACAGCGGCTACAGGCGTACCAGCATTGGCCTGTTCGGTCGGCTTTGGTTGGTTGGTGTTCTCGACCTTGGGTTGCTGTTGCACAGCCACTGTGGTGGGCTGAGTGAGCTGCTCCTGCGGTTTAGAAGCTTGCGCCGGAGGCTGACGAGCGGAACCCGAGACCTGGCGGTTCATCGAAGGACCGATCGGAGCTTGCCGAGGCACTCTGTTCTGTGGACCAGTCGGGGGCTGCTGTTGGTTAGGCTGCGAAGGCTGCTGCGGAGGCTGTTGTGGGGGTTGCTGAGCTTGCTGTGGGGGTTGCAATGGGTGGGGCGGCGGAGCCTGCTGATGCTGCTGCTGCTGGTGTGAGGGTTGCTGCTGGTGTGGGGCCGCCAGTCCAGGACCCGGCATCCCCATAGGAGACTGGCCACCCATCGGCGGGGGATAGGCTCCGAACATCGAGACGGCCTGGTAAGGACTAAGACCGGGTCCAAAGTTCTGGTGCGGCTGCTGGGGTGGAGGGAACTGGTAATACGGCGGTATTCCCATCGGAGGCGGGACCTGTTGCTGGAACTGACCAGGCGGATGTTGTGGTAGCGTATACGGGCGAGAGCTTTGCTGTTGCACACACTCATCAGCTTCCCCTCCCGCCCGTCACCTTCCTGCTAGTACTCACGCCCAAGATAGCGGGGTCATCCAGCTGCGGCGGCGGGACAGGCGGCTTCTTCTGCGCCGGCTCCTCAATCCTCAAGTCCTTGACGTCGCTTCCGCGGAACACAATGTATTCGTAGACATTGTCCGACCCCGCAATTTCTCCTTCTCCGCTACGTCTGCCCTCCGTACCGTGCGAAACTACCTGTTCAAGCGCTACCGTGCTGGTCTCAGAATCGATCTCGTGGAGTGTGCCGACATATCTGCCAAATATTAGAAGCGCCGTCTGTGAAAGACGACGAAGGAGCAGGGGAGTTGAACCGTATGTTGCTCTTTGAAATCAGCGAGATGCGAGCACTGCGCAATAGAGCACCAGGCTGTCAGCAACTTCCTCTCACACATACACTTCAATATCCATCGTATTCCAGCAAGAAGGCGGGGTGTCAAAGTGAAGCGAAGGGGAGAAGAGAGCACACACCCAATGAATTCCGTCATATTGCTCGTTTAGTTCCCGCCCCGACGCTTCCTTTTGATATGTTGAAGCTGAGCCGGGCCGAAATTCAGGTATTGAGTGAGTAGTTGTTTTTACCGATGTATGATACGAAGGAGATGGTTGGGAAAGAACCAACGGAGAACAGAGAGAGACTTGGGGAGAGAGGGCTTTGGCGAGCTGCATCCTGTGGTAACCTAACTCTCACAGAATGTTCGCTACCCGGCCTTTTTTTAGGCTTTGTGGCTACTAGGGGTTGCATTCCACCCAGACCCAAACAAAACAACAACTCCTAAGCTTGACCTCCCACATACACACCATCATTGACTCGCCAAATGCCACCCACAACCCCATACCCCCGCTCCGTTCTGAAGCGTACAGCCAAGGCACATACTGGCTTGAATATTGGCAAGAACGTGGACATACAGATGTACCTTCAGTACAAGCTCTTCATGCAAGAGTCATTCACCCTGGCTTTGTCGACGGTGAGAATTCTATCTGACGCGTTATAGGTTGCTACGAGAGGCAAGTCTCAAGGCGCGCAAACGAGGAGCTACTAGGATCTCACCGACAGACATCAAGAAAGTTACTTCGGTAGGTTGAGCTCGAGGGGAAGAGGGAAGGGGGCTGACCGAGATGGTGGCAGGATGTCTTGCAGAAATTCAAGGTCTAGGGACAGCTGGACATGGAGGGCGTTTTGATGCTTGAGGGTGGGTTTCTTCTGGAAGTGGCGTTACAAGAGTTTGGCGGCTTCGAGAATCGTTTGTACTGCCGCCTGCGCGCTTCTTTTTTTTTCACTGCATTTACCATGTTCCTTCTCAAGCTTCAAATCAAAGAACCGATTACACACGCAGCGAGTACTCGTAGTTTGTTTTGTCATTGATCGCGTGCGGCCTATGTACATAGATCATGGCGATTGCATTGTCCGTTTCCTGTCTAGTCCGCGAGATGACGGCTCGTTGCAAGCTCCCCTGAGAGGAACTCGTAGCTACATAGAGACTTAAGTTGGAACGTTATATAAAGCTCGCTCGCAGAACGGATAGACAGACAAGCAAAGACAATTAAAAAAAGACAGCGATTTGAAAACCAGACAGGGCAAAGAAACTGGAACACACAAAGGACTCCGGATCCTCCATCAAAAGACCATAATCCGCGAAAAGCAAGCCACCACCCGATCCAATTACAGCCAAACGAATGCGCAACTTTCCTCCCCTAGTCGGTCCGCCTATCAGGTTACCTACGAGATCCGCTCCTCCTTCCAGTTCACCAGGCCCACCCCGAAATTGTCCATCCGGATGCATCCTATTCCGCAACAACTACTACAAGCAGGAAACAAGTGACTCCGGTGATAATACTCGGACGAGGTGGTGAAACGAATTGTCAAGTGAAGAAGACCGCGAATTGCTCCCATCTAAAATTGTCTAGAAGCAGTAGTAGAAGTTTCAAACCGTGATCAGGACGGACTGGCGACACGGAAAAGAAAAGGCCCAGAAACGATTGCTTAACAGCAGCCTCCAGCCGCTCCCTGCTGGACATCCCGACCGTTGTTAACCGTGACAGCGGGCTTATTGTTGACGGCAGTGGATCCCATGCGCTCCTGTGTGATAGTGGATTAGTTTCACGCTCCGAGTTGGGTACATCTGGGAGGGTGGTGGTCACGAACCTTGATCTGCCGGGCCATCGTCAAGAAGGACTGCTCAACGTTGGTGGCGTTCTTTGCCGAGGTCTCCAAGAATGGGATTCCAAGGCTGTCGGCAAATTCCTATCCGGCGAGCGCACCTGATTAGCGCAAGCCCTTTTTCGCAACCACCGACTCGCGGGGCGATATGGGGCAAAATACCTTTGCGACAGCGTAGTCGACCACCTTCTTGTCCGCCATATCACTCTTGTTGCCCACGAGAAGCTTGTTCACACCTTCCGTCGCGTAACGGTCGATCTCCTGCAACCACTGCTTGACGTTGTTGAAAGAGTCTGGCAAATGGGTTAGCAGAAGTCGTCGTCATCGTAAATGGGAGAGCCCATACCCATGTCCGTCACATCAAACACGACACAAATGCCATGCGCCCCTATCGAGTTTCGTCAGCCACACATGTCATATGACAACCTTTTAGTGGTCAACAGCGAGTGCTAAGTACCTCTGTAGTAGGAGCTGGTGATGGTCCGGAACCGCTCCTGGCCGGCTGTATCCCACTGCATGATATCGTCAGCCGCCTGGTTGGCCCCAAAGCGGATCATGGAGGATCCAAGGCAGGGTTACGTACGATCTGAAGCTTCACGGTCTTGCCATCGAGCTCGATCGTGCGGATTTTCTTAGGGACAACGAGTTAGTATTCCATATGTATCGCGCCAGTCGAATGCAAGACGTACAAAGTCGACTCCGATAGTCGAGATGTAGCTCTCGGTGTAGGTGTCATCCGCAAATCTGAGCAAAAGACAAGACTTTCCGACTCCAGAGTCTCCGATAAGGAGGAGCTTGAAGAGGTAGTCGTATCTGGGGTTTCCGACATCAGTATCATCGCACGGGGATAAAAAACAGCGACCGAGGATCGATAGCACGAATCTCGAGTCGAGCGTGCGCAGACACGACGGGAGCAGTTGGGAAGGCGGTTAAACTCTGTACACTAATCAGTAATCCAGTATGGCCGAGAGAAGTGGTGATGATGGTGGGGGAGGAGGAATAGAGGGGAGGATTAGAGGGGGGATTAGAGGGAGGATTAGAGGGAGGATAAAGCGGCGATAGAGGGGGGTGGAGTAGGAACATACCACTCGGGGGTAACCATGATGGCGGTGGGTGACGTTAGTGGTGTTGTTTGGGAGGGTGCTGGAAAGCTGTTGTTGGATGGAGCGAGGAGGGTCGGTCAGCCAGATAGTCAGTTGGGTTGAGGTGCGGTGCGTGAGAGGTTGGGTATTGTTGAGTTGGCGAGTTGAAGCTGAAGGAAGAGAGGAAGGGAGGGAAGGATCCAAAGCAAGCGGCAAGCACAGGGGAAGCAAGCGAAGGGGCAAGGCAACGCAGCCACACCAAACGACACGCACAGCGACAGGGAGGTGGAAGGTATAGCACGTACGGCTCGGCAGAAGCTCTAGATATTCTTTGCGGTGGTGGCAGTGGGCTGGACAGTGGTGAAGAAAAGGTAGATATTCGCGGCTGGACGGTGGTGAAGCGATGAGGAGGAAGAGAAGGAGAGAGAGGGACGTGAATGGCTTTGCTTCTCCGTGATGTAGAGGTTAGAGTGCTATGTCTTGCACTCTTAGCCGCGATGATGGCGTGTCGAGAAAGCGAACGAAGAAGAATCTCATTCTATGGATCCCCCGAACCACCCATCGCATCTGGTCCCCACAGAGTTGGTCGTGTCGAAAGCGATCGCCCCCTTTCGACTCCACTGATCCGTCCGAGATATTCGCTATCATCATGTCACATGAAAGCTAGGTATGCACCTCTGCAGCTACCACGATGGACGGTCTCCGTCGCCCACGCAGCTATCCCACCAAGATCTCCAATCCAGCCAGCCGGTCCTAATCGGTATTGATACGCAGCATTATAGCTGACGAACCAATCCGATTGCTGGTCCATTGGTGCAGCGAGACGCACGAGTGAGCAGCGTGGAGTGGTTCTCGGAGTGAGTAGCAAGAAAATACAAGTAGTAGCTATAAAGTAACTAGAGCATAATCCTTCCAGCGTCAACTTCCCATGCCCTTATCCCATCCGCTCGATTCACCGTATCCAAGTCTGCTTTGAGACGGTAGCTTTCCTCCTTTCAGAGACATTCCGTCCCGCTCGTTTTGTTTCCTCCCAAAGACAATCCACCAGTAGATATGCGTCGCGACTGCTCAACCTTCCAGTCGCCGCTGCCGGTTCTGTTAGCGTGTGAGCTTCCATCTCATACCTCATCTCATCCACCACTTTCTTAATCTTCTCTTTTCGACCTCTACCACCGCAATCACCCCGTCTACCCCACACACCATGAATTCTTCAAGCTACAAACCCCGTCCGCGCTACCAATGGGGCAAACCCATAGAACAACAGATCTTCTGGCGTAGGCCGCAGAAGGTATGTAGCCTCTTCGTCCAAAAGGAATTTTGTCGGTTGATCAGTTTGACAGCCCTTGTTCCTCGACGACATGTTGCTCGACTTCCCAGCGTAGGCGGAATCCAGCTTGAACCCCTTGCGTACAGCCAGCGGGCGGCTGACTTCATCAGTCCTCATTCATTACCGACAGTCGACGAAACTGATTACGCTGGGCCTGCTGCAAATGTAGAGGTCAAGGTCCAGTACCTCCGCCAGCGACACCAGATGCAAAGGTGAACTCCACGGTTGCAATCAGTCACGGCTACAACATCACCTAACTAGCGTTATACGCAGGCGTCGTCTGCTGGAGCGTCACCACAGGGAGTATCAGAGTTGGATTGCCGATGTCGAGAAGGGCATCGATGCTGAGGACTTCCCTGCCGATGACTACAGCGTTGTTAATCCTGTCATTGGAATGCATGGAGAGTCCGTCGAGTTGATCCGGTCGGATGCGGCAAAGGCAATGATCAAGCGTCTGCCGATCGACAAGCGGAACGTGATGGTCTCTATCGATCAGGTTGACGCCGTTGCGCGACTACACGCTCTGAATGCTCAGGAATCCTCCGCGTCTGAAGACGTACCCAACAATGCCAGAGTTCGTACTCCAGATAAGATGAATCCCATTGACGACGGGTCGACTCATCTCGCCGCTAACGATGACTAGTTTGTTACTCAGGAGAGGGTACGTCACACGTTGGGCACTCCGGCGATCAGTTTCGCGGCGATGATCGGAAGCATGGCAGCCGATCAGAGGAGAAGGATGGTGAGCGAAGAGCAGGAACTGCGGTTGTTCCACGTCGACTCCATGGACCTCTACTACCAGGCCATGATGAAACTCGATCCGGTCAAGTATCCTCTGCCGCCCCAAAAGCAGAGGGACAGCCGGACATCTGCTTCACCCATCACTCCCTCTTCTAAGGACGGCATCGGGTTGGGGCTGGGACTGTCCGAGGGGGCTACTCACATGCCACCACCCACCCGCCGCCCCAGTGGCTCCGCAGCCCCCAGTCATGCAGCGGGAATACCAACAGCGGTTGATAGACAGGCTGGTATTACTACCCACAGACCAAGAGGTGGCGATGGTGCCGCTCTAAGCGGTGGAGGAGGCGGCAGCAATGCCTCAGGAAGGGGACGCGAAGACGCTACTTCGAGAGGGGACGAGGATCCTGCTTCAAAAGGAAGAGGTGGCAACGCTTACAAAGGGGGAGGACGAGAAGACGCTGCTCCGAGAGGGAACGAGGATCTTGCTTCAAAAGGAAGAGGTGGCGATGCTTACAAAGGGGGAGGACGAGAAGACGCTGCTCCGAGAGGGAACGAGGATCTTGCTTCAAAAGGAAGAGGTGGCGATGATTACAAAGGGGGAAGACGAGAAGACGCTGCTTCGGGAGGGAACGAGGATCCTGCTTCAAAAGGAAGAGGTGGCAATGCTTACAAAGGGGGAGGACAAGAAGACGCTACTCCGAGAGGGAACGAGGATCTTGCTTCAAAAGGAAGAGGTGGCGATGCTTACAAAGGGGGAGGACGAGAAGACGCTGCTTCGAGAGGGAACGAGGATCCTGCTTCAAAAGGAAGAGGTGGCAATGCTTACAAAGGGGGAGGACGAGAAGACGCTACTCCGAGAGGGAACGAGGATCTTGCTTCAAAAGGAAGAGGTGGCGATGCTTACAAAGGGGGAGGACGAGAAGACGCTGCTTCGAGAGGGAACGAGGATCCTGCTTCAAAAGGAAGAGGTGGCGACGCTTACAGAGGAAGAGGACGCGAGGACGCTGCTTCGAGAGGAAACGAGGATCCTGCTTCAGATGGAAGAGGCGGCAATGCCCACAGAGGAAGAGGAGGTTGTCCTAGAAGAAGAAGTCCTTCTCCTGGTTTCTGGAGAGGAGCCGACGACCGCAGAGGATCCAGCTACCGTGGAGGATCCAGCAGAGGATTCGACAACCGCAGAGGAGCCGACGATCGCAGAAGAGCCGACGACCGCAGAGGAGCCGACGACTACAGAGGGGCCGATGACCGCAGAGGATTCGGCGACCGCGGGGGATCCGACAACCGCAGAGGATTCGTCGACCGCAGAGGATCCGGTAGAGGAGCCGACGATCGCAGAGGAGCCGACGATCGCAGAGGAGCCGACGATCGCAGAAGAGCCGACGACCGCAGAGGGTCCGGCGACCGCGGAGGATTCGGCGACTGCAGAGAATTCGGCGACCGCAGAGGATCCGGCAGAGGAGCCAACGACCGCAGAGAATCTAGTGATCTCCCTCACAGACCGCACGACCTCCCTCACAGACCGCACGACCTCCCCCACAGACCGCACGACCTCCCCCACAGACCACACGACCTCCCTCATAGACCGCACGACCTCCCTTTCAGACAGTCCGGATACCGCCCTCCAGTCCTCTCGAGGCCATCTCCAAGAAGCCACGTTGTGTCTCGTCCGATGATCAGTCCCGACCGACCCTCCCAAGAAAGTCCCAGCCAAAACCCCAGAAATATTAGCCTCCCTCTCCCCCCAACCCCCCTGAGAAGTCCGCCCCGAGACCCTAGGCTCCCCCGGGTTTGATAGCAGGTAGACACATCTATCTCTCTTTCGTGGCGGAATCCCTTGCCTTTACCTACGTAGTTCCGTTGCGCATACGTACTTACTCGGATCGGGCTTTGAACGCCCAAGATTATCTGGCTGTGAGGAAAATGTTGGAAAAGTAGATTTGAACGGGTTTATGTGTGTTTTCCGCCATGAGATGTTCCGATTCCAGGACCGGTCTAGTACTCGAGCATTCAAACACAATGGCCGTATCCGAGACTTTCACCCTGACAATCGATATTCACGTGTATTCTAGTCATCGCCATGCTTCCTCCCGTGATCTAGTGATCGCCTATGAAGCCCAGCAGTACATAAACAAACCGCCCAATCGCTAGACAGTAGGGCCACCCCACAAACCCGACGTTCCACCTACCACCACCACGGTCCCGCCGCCCCACTAAGCAACTCGAAATGCCCACCTCCTCCGAAATCAAGACATTCTCCAAAATCCGTGACTACACGTGGGACACCAACGCCGAGTTCCAAGCCGGCCTCCGCACCATCATCTCCTCGGCGCCGGCGAGTGAAGTCGGGATCCTCACCAATCGTGCAAAATGTTTCTATTTCACAAAGTGCTTTGCCCCCCCCACCAGGTGTTTTTTCAATGGGAGGGAAGTGGTTAGTTGCAGGGTTGATGCGGGGTCTCCGCCTCCAGGAAAACCGGCGCCAAAGTCAGCGACGCGGAGTATCAGGCCTGGCTCGACGGCGGCATGGTTGGTCCGACGACGGCCCCCGACGACCATGAGCACGGACACTCGGGGGCAGCAGCGAAGGACGAAGCGTCGTATCCAAAGAGCCTCGCGGAGGTGGTGGAGCTCATCACGACCGGGAAGCCGATCCCCGGCATCATGGAGATTCCCGATACCATACTCCCCCCGCCGACTGCGGCTGCCACCGCGCCGGTCAGGAGAAAGCCGTGGGAGAAGGAGTGAATCGTGGTTGTGCGTTTTGGGTGGGGGGGGGGGGGGGGGTTGCGTGGCTGGCAGCATGTGGGCGAATTAGCCAGCACCTGTAACTAACACTTGGCTTTGAACTTCAACGGTTGGTTATCTATGCATCTTCCCACCAGTCCGCCGTAGAGTCAGCAGCAGATCTCACCCACACTGGATACCCACCCAGTCGAACGCGATGCTCCCTTCCGCTGTCCCGCTCGCCGCTGCCGCCACTGCTGCCGCCGCCATCATAGCGGGGAGCTACACAGCGCTCTGTCGGCGTCTCCGCTATGCGCGTATGGCCGCGTGCAATGCCTCGCACAACCCCCACTCGGTCTCCGCAACCGCCCTCCAGTCGTCGCTCGGCCTGTCCAGCGCGCGCGCGATCGTGAGCGATCTGTACGAGCTCGAGTTCCCGTGGACGTGCCGCACGGCTTTGCAGTTCGCGCTGTTCCGCACGTACGCGATCCCCAGCATCTCGCGGGTGCTGCAGCGGACGGGCCAGCTGTGCACAGCCGCGCACGCGGGGCGGCGGTACGCGGACACGTGCGTGCTCATCGCCGAGTTCCTCGCGTGGCCGCTGGACTCGGAGCGGGCCGCGCTCGCGCTCGCCCGCATCAACTACCTCCACCGCGCTCACCCGGAGATCCTGCCGCGTGACCTGCTCTACACGCTCCTGCTGTTCGCGACGCAGCCGCTCGAGTTCGTCAACCGCTTCGAGTGGCGCACGGCGACGCCGCTCGAGGAGGCCGCCTGCTGGAGGCTCTGGTCCGAGGTCGGCGTGCGCATGGGCATCCCCGCCGACACCATCCCCGCGAGCTACGCCGACATGGTGGCCGCGTACAAGCGCTACGAGGAGGAGTTCATGGTCCCCGCCGAGACCAACGCGTTCGTCGCCACCCGCACCGTCGAGCTGCTGCTGTACTGGGTCCCCGGCGAGCCGGCGAAGCGGCTGGCGAGACAGCTCGTCTACGCCATCTGCGATGCGCGGCTGCGCACCGCCATGCTGTTCCCCGATCCCGCGCCGTGGGCCGCCGCGCTGCTGCCCGTGCTGCTCGGGGCCAGGAGGCTCCTGCTCGCGACGCTGGCGCTCCCCAGGACTGACGCCAACAAGGTCCTCACCGTCTCCGATCGCCCGGGCGAGAACGGGAGGTACTTCGTGAAGAAATACGACAACGAGCCGTGGTATGTGCCGGCCACGGTGCGCAATCGGTGGGGGCTTTGGGGTCTCGTCTCGAGGGTCCTCGGACTGCCGATCGCTGGGACGAGAGGGTACGGTGAGGACGGGTACGAGATCGAGACCGTGGGTCCGACGGCATTCAAGAAGGCCGGCGTGGAGACGGTTAGGAAAGAGGCGGCGGAGATTATGAAGATGGGCGGTGGTGCTGCCGGTGAGGGTGGCAGGTGTCCGTTTTGAGGGTTGGCTCTAGTATAGTTTATGCGCTGCTTACATTCTGCTTTCGACTGTGTACAACTCTCCGCGAAAATTTGCTTATCATAACGATGTTCATCGATTAGGCGCACACATATGTATTTATAATCATTCGCTTCATCTCGGTCCGTCTGATAACATCACCATCGTCAATACTTCTCCGCAAGATCACGTCCGCTACCGCTGCCGCTCTCGATCCTCACGACTTCCTCCGCTTCGAGCCCCAACCTGCTGACATCCCAGCCGCTCCTTTCCAAGTATTCCCTGAACATCCTGTCCTCCTTCTGGATGGTGTCCTGTCCCACATGGGGCAGCAGCACCGCCAGGCCCGCGGACAGCACGCAGAGGCTGCTGCTGACCCAGAACGGTGCCTGGTTCCCGCGGACGGTGTCCGATCCGCCCGAGTTGGTGATGATGACTGGGAAGACGTACGTGCCGACGAAGGCGCCGATCTTCCCGACGGCGGCGGCGATACCGTAATACTGGCCGCGGATCGCGGTGGCGCTGGTCTTGGACGCGAGGAGGCCGATGTTGTTGCCCGGTCCGAGCTCGCCGAACGAGAGGAAGAGACCGTACACCACCACAAAGGCACCGATGTACTTTGGCGTCGCGAGCGTGCCGTAGAAACCGCTCAGGAGGAAGCCGGTTGCGCTTTGGAGCTGTAGGTGCGCAGCGATCTGTGAGCCGGCAGTTCGGTCGTCATGTACGGAGGGGGGCGGGGTATGCACTCACCGCGAGACCGAGGATCAAGCAGTATCTGGGCCCGATCCAGTCCGAAACGAAGCATCCCACGAAGCTCCCCGGAATGTAGAACAGATTCACCACCACATTCCATCCGAAGGCCGTGATCATGTTCCCGTCGCCAGCAACCTGGGCCATTATCGTTGCCGAGTAGATTCCGGCCGAGTACACGGCGAACTGTGTACACACCACCCGGGCATAAGCGGGTGGAAAACGAGGGGAAGAGGGATGGGGGGGGGGGGGGGGGGGGTGACCGACGTCGTAGATGAACCAGATCAAGGAGACGAGGGTGAGGCGCCACCAGTAGTACTTGACCACAAGCCAGTACGGCGTCTTGGTGTTCGCCATGCTGTTCTTCTTGGTCTGCTCGGGTTCCTGCAGGCGGAGACGCAGGAAGAGGAGGATGAATGGCGGCAAGATCCCGAGGCCGAGACTTACTCGCCACTGTGGACAACATCGTTTGCATCAGTCATCCCTGACGGCCACCCTGCGGATGGGAAGGGGGGAAGGGGGGAAGAGCGTACGTTGACCATCAGATCGTGCCTCTCCGTCCCGAGAATCCATAGCCAAACCAGCGGCACGAACGCGGCCACAACGAAGCCCACGTCGATGCTGAAGTTCGTGAAGAGGATGAACCACCTGTTCCTTGTCCCCTTCTTGACCTCTCCCGTGGCCTCCGCTGCAGCGACGCTGCCCGCGGGATACTCTCCGCCGATGCCGATGCCCAGGAAGAACCTACAGACGACGAGCATGGTGAACAAGCCATCGACGCTGCCGCCGGCGCCGTAGCTGCCCGTGCACAGGGCCGCGAACACGATCAGGATGACGGCGGAGACGGTCATGGCCAGTTTCCGGGTGTAACGGTCGGCGACGTAGCCGAACGTCAACTGGCCGACCACGGTGCCAGCGAAGGCGATGCTGCTGACGTTGCTCTGCGCCCTGGAGCCGCTGTATTCGTCGGGGTAGATCTTGGAGAGCATAACACCGACTTGGCCGATAACCTGCGGGTTTGCCATCCATCAGCATCGCGTAATGCGCAGAGTCGCGGAGCGGGAGGAGGTGGCGGGGATAGGAGACGAAGAAAAGAAAGAAAAAAAAAACGCACAGCGTTGAGGTAGCCATCAGAGAACAATCCGGCGCCGCAGGCGAACACGGGCCAGACCTTCTGCCACTTGCTCTTTCCAGTGGCATCCTCGTCGCGCACGGCCTCCTCGTGGACGGAGTCAGCGTCGTCGAGCGGAAACGGATTAAAGTTGACCATCGTCGTCGTTAAACTTTTCCTCGTGGCCGCTCTAAGGAGGGAAGGAAGGGACGGGGGGGGAAATGGATGGATATAAACTCCCCCCCCCGCCTATCTATGGTACGGGTGATGCGGATATCTTGCAGAAATACACTTACCACGGGAACCCGGCCATCCCATGTAGCAGCCCGGATCAATCATCGACATCGAGGCAAGATCTTCGAAGGGGAGGGAGGGTTCTGCCGTGCAACGGACGTCACACATGCCAATCGGAGCACCGGAACATCGGCGGCTTTGGTTTTTTTTTTTTTTTTTTTTTGGGGGGGGGGCGCCGTGGTCATTTTCTCACCATCCCATGATCCAGATACTTCCACATACTCTATATACTTCATATCTAACGGATTGTAAGCGCGCAGGAAGGAGAAACCCCAACTGTCTTCTCGTTGGATGCAACAACTGGTTTTCCCTTCGCTGCAGTGTCCAAGCCTATTTTATTTACTCCATATACTCCGACATCGCACTTTCCCCCCTCTCCTCCCATCTCAACTCCTCTGGCTAGACTCGCCATTGTGTGTTTGTTTCCACGTTGTCGTCAACAGCCAACAGCCAACAGCCAAGAAGCGGGAAGCGGGAAGCCTAGCGAAGCTAAGCTTCCCCCCGCTTCAAAGATATGCACCTAGATATCTAGGCACCTGCCCCTCGTTCCCACCTTCCCTTGTCGGAGGACACCGCTGGGTCCGAGATTATAGATTAACGAGGAGGAGCAAGAGGGAAACGCAGGGGAGAAAAATCGCGTGTGATTGCGTCACATGGCGATCGAAACATGCGAAGTGAATATCTAGACAGGGGAGGGAAGAAGGGGGGGTTTGCCTAGATATATCTAGTCGCCGGTTATCTAGATAGAGTACGTGTGAGTGTGAATGGGATTGCTGGGGAAGTCATGTGGCATCACTCCCAACGCGCGAAGGGAGTGCATCGGGCGTAAAAGTGGAGTAATTAGAGCTTCATACATAAAAGAATCGAATCCGGAGCTGGAGTTACCTTACAGCCGCAAATCTCGGGGGAAAGGTTGGTAAACGTACTTACATACTTAGATGGCAATACCCGTAATCAACGCGCTGTTTTCAATGTCGTTGCTGAGTCAACGCCATAAGAATACAGGAGTACAGCCACTTCTGGACTAGCGATGGCAGCTCGTGGCGGCCATTCCGTAAGTAGCCATATCACTGGCGTAAGGGCTGACGGCCCTCGGATAGTCACTCGTTCTTTTACTGCGAGAGTGACGGATCGGAGGCGTAACGGCCTTTCGTAAAATAACGCCCAAAAAGAAAAGCAGGAAGGAGAGAAACGAGGTAATCAGCCAGAATGCACGGAATAAAACACCAAGCAGAAAACACCCGTCATAACAACCAAGAATGAAAGAAGTAGAGAAGAAGAAGCACCTTCCCTTCGTTTCCCTTTAACTACACACACACACATACGCCCTAGTAATGTTGTTCCCGCCGCCCCGCCGCCCCGCCGCCCCGCCGCCCCCTGTATATTCACATCACAGATTCTCCATCCGTCGATCCACCTCCTCGATCTCTACATCCACCGCCCTCCTGTCAACTAGTATCACTACGCTCACCAGTGCCGCATACGCCTCGCGCACAGCACACGACACGCACGTCTTCGATAGGTCAGCCGTAACCGAAGGTAGGCCCCAGAACGAGCACCATGCTCTGGCGAATACTTCGTTGTCGGGTACTCCGAAAGCCTCGATGACCAGGACCTCATCGACATCGCCGTCCTCTCTCTCCTCGTCCTCCCCGTCCTCCTCGTCATCGTCTCTCCCCCCAGATGTCCCCCAGTTTTGTATATCCACTAGGTCATCCACGCGGACTTCGCGGAGCCGATAGTCCACGAACAGCACGTGCGGTCCGTTCTGGCATGGATACGCGGCAATAAACGGTGTGTCGTGACGCAGCGAAACCTTCCACGACCGTGCTCGCTTCTCTACCGTGATGGCGAAAGTGATGGAGGCGTCGAAGATGATGATCGGCTTCTTGTCTGAATCCTCTTCGAGCGCTTGCCGGTGAACGCCCTTGGGATTCGAGGCCGCAGGCGTGAAGTTCAACCGCTCAATACGGATCGAGTCCACCGGGTTCTTACTCGTTGCAACTATGGACAGGTAGTCTGCTACTGGGTAAGACTCTTGCCGCGGGCCAATAGGATCGCTATCGGCCGACATGCTCCGGATGGTACTCGGCGTGAGTTGGTTCTTGCGGGGAGGATTTTGCTGGATCAAAGCCACCTCCGAGCGGTCCAGGTCCGCCGAGGCCGAACACGGGCCGATCCATCCAGCAATTTGTGTGACACCAGCAGCTGCCCCCAAAACCTTTCCTACGATGCACTCCCACGACCAATACGTGCAGCCCCGGTATTGAAATCCGATATTCGAAACCGTCTGCTGGAGGGTGCGGAATTCCGGTGGCGTCTCAACGTCGCAGTCGATCAGCGCGTTCATCAGGATAAACGGCATCGACTTTCCGGGCAGCAACAGTCCAGTGAACCAAGACATGCAGTTGGTGCTGCGGTCTTCGAGGTACTCTTCCGGATCGTCTTCCTCTGAAAATTCGAGAACATCTTCCACCTCTGGCATGTTGGGCCACCTGGGAAACTTAGCAAAATGATGCCGGTCGCGAATCGGGCAGAAGACATGTACTAGGAGGAGGGAACAGCGCTTCCAGGGAAGAATGACGGGAAGGGTCCCCCGCATGGCCCGTGGCGAAATGATATGGAATGCTCTAGGTACTCACTTCAATGTCCAGGCGAAATTTCTGAGTGCTGCGATTTGATTCTTTTTGTTCGGAAACTTGAACCCTACACTAGATTTCTGTTCCCCGCGGCCCTTCACCTTCCGTGGTGGTTCAATTTCCACGTTCTCCAACCAACGCTGCGCCAACATGAGATCCCACCGGATTTTCTCGGGGATATCGGTAAGTGGCTTGCCATGTAAGCTCTTGGAGCACTTAACTCTCAGGTGGAGTTCTGTCGCCAAAAGCAGCTGGTGGAAGAAGCTGTTTGAGATTCCCGGATCGGGGTTGTTCAGGAATTTGGCGACCGTTTGGTTGTCTGGCAGCGAGAAATCCACCCAACTCGGCCGGCATAGCGCTGCAACCAGGTCTGAAATCTGATTATCCAACGATGGTTGGATTCCATCGGGGTAGTCGTATTTATGGTTGTCGTGCAGCAGGTGGTCGTAGAGATGGTTGTGCAAGCCTACAGTATCCTCCTCGATGCCCGCGACCTGGAGCTTCCGTAGCCGGTCAAGGACGTACAGCATGGTGAGCTTTCGGACCTTTCCCCGGGCCGCGATTTCCGATCCCTTGAGCTCACTGCCGAAGCCCGCCACATAATAGGCCAACGTCACGGTTCCAGGATATATTCCGAACGCATGGCCCATGGCAGGCCGCTCCAGCGCATCCGTCTGTTTTCCTTCGGGAGCCGAACTCATATCCCCGAACGAGTCACTCTGAAACGGTGCCGTGTCGGTGTTTTCGTCATAGTCCTGGCCGGCAAAGGCGAAAAAGTGGAACTGTCCTCTCGGACCATTCGAAATCTCACGGAGCTCGCCGCGGAACGTCGGCGCACCATCTGCTATATATTCCTGAGCTTCTTTTTTCGACAAGTCAGTTTGATAGCGATTAGGCGGCCAGCGCCTCGGAGGTGCTTCGATCTGAGCAGGGGACGAGGGAGATGAAGGCGAATCCGAGGGATCCTGTGGGGGGAGCACCACAAGCGCTTGTCCCTCTTGCTCTATGCGGAACCGCGGTTTCGACGGCTTATACCGCGAGAGCGACACCTCGCTCAGCTGGGATGCCTCATTAGGAAGAGGAGACGGTGCAGAGTGGGGATGATGAGGCGCCATATCGATCGCATAGCGGACGGTGGGAGAGGCAGCGGGGTGCGAAGTGGGGTGCGAGGTGAGGTGAGGAGACGAGCGGTGATGGTGATCCGAGTTTTGGCGGCGGTGGTGGTGGCGAGAGTGGTGCGAGTGGGGAGATTGTGGTGCAGCATCGTATGCAGCGAACGGAGGAGGGTGCGAATGAGAAGGAGTTGGGAAGGAGTGCGCCACTGGAATGCGGTGTTTCGCTATACGGGAGCTATCTTCATAGGGAGAGTGAGGGTCGATCGGTGAAGGGCCGTACCCATGAGATTCGTAGACGCCGCAATCTGGCGTGCCCGTAGCGCTTGCAGGAGGCCATTGCGTATGATAGTCCTGCGAAAGGTCCCCGTAGTGTTAGAAGGGCGAGCATGCAGGTGCCACGGTTGATGTTTGTTTGTGTATGGCGCAACCATGCACCAAACGAAATGCGGGGGGATGGACGTCTACGGGATGGGGGGGGCAGAGGGGAAGGCAAGCAGACATACCCCTTTGCTGTGTCTCGCACTCGACGTCCTGCTCAGAACGGGCACTGGACGAACGTGTAGATCCGGCTCGTTGTGGATGCGATATTTCGCCGATCTCGTAGAAGACGATTTCATTTCGGGAATCGGCGATGGTGGCTATCTGTGAAGGGTTCGGACTCGGTCAGACTTATAATTTCCGCAGACAGCTAGGGAGTGTATATTCGGCTCCTTTGTCTCGCCCACCGTTGGAGAGGGAACCCCCCCAAAAAGAAAAAAGGCCGTGCTGGCGAAGCCCCATGGGAGAGCCAGATGACGTGGGCATGGGGAGCGACATGCAGAGGTGATGGGGGAGGGAAGAGGGGCAGGCAGCATCGCGATGAAGTCCACCGCGACGACGAGCGGAACGCATGCAGTGCCAGACAGACAACCAGAAAGGCAGCTTTGGGGGTTTGCTGTAGCGGTGGATGGTTGCGAGACGAATGCGAATGGATGAACGGGACGGGTGGATGTGTTCGGTGTGATATGCGCTGCGACATGGTATGATAGATATGCGCGGTACGAGAGGCAAACAGTAGCGCTCACCGAGTTGCAATGGACGGGCTGCTCCGACCCCACTGGACGGACGACGGACGGGCGGACGGGCACGACTGCCAGGCGTGCGCACAGCAACAGCGCGGGAGACGAGGCGGGCGAGTGGACGGGGCGGCGCCAAAGCCGAGATGGCCGCAGACGGTCGACTTCTGGCTAGTCGGATCAAGACGACGATGGGACCTGTCGCTTGCAGCAAGCGGAAAGCGGCAATACAGGTCTCGTGGGTTAGCAGTCGTTGGAGGCAACCGGTAGCTGGGGTTGGAAGTTGAATGTATGTAGGAGCGGGACGATATGATTGAGTGCGGAGGGGATATGGTGGGTGGGACGGAGGGGCAGCAAAGCGGAGCGACGTGGTCTCGATGCCGCTCTTTGCTTTTTTTGGGTTCGGCGGAGACGGTGGCGGTGGCCGTGGTGGTATATGCTGCAGTGGAGGTCGAGCTGCGGCTGCTGCTGCTGGCGGTGCTTTGTTCCTTCTCCTCTCCGCAACCGACGCCTAATGCACGGCGAGCAGGTTGCTCGAGCGACGCTACGGAGATGCCTGCAGCTAATCGATCACGCCGTTCGTTTAGTAGATACTCGGGCAGCGCAACATCTGCCTTGTATCTATGCACTCTGCTGGAGGCAGATCGGGTCTGTGCTGCCCACCGCGCGGGTGCGGGTTCGGATAGTTGTGTGGGCGGGTGGGTGGGTGTTCAGCCGGCGCTCGCGGTGGATGTGGGACTCGAGTGTTCTTCGGTGAAGGAATCGTTCCTGCGAGCGTCCGAGGGGAAGGTGCCGCCTGGTGCGCGAGCAACCCGCGAAACGGAACGCTGGGTGGACTGCCGTCTCCTAGCAGAGATCCGGTGGTCGTGAAGGCCGGCGAAGCAGGCGATGCGGTGTCGGCGGCGGCGGCGAAGGTGGAGCGCGAGAATCGATTCGCTCGCTGGAGCGAGGGAAAGGGATTCGGTGTTGATTGGGTCGCACCTCTGGCCACCCCACGCATCCGAATCGGGAGTGGGTGATGACTAGCGTCGGGGGTCTGCGGCGCACTGAGAACGACCGGGATACTTCGCGGGTCAGTGGGGTGAAGCACGGATACCGGCACGATGGTGGTACCTGGCGAGAGGGATCTACAGAGAACCGGGAGGCCTTCATTCGCACGGATCGGTCCTCAGATGCTGGCGGCCATTCTCTCGAGCCCTGCAACATGGCCGGCGGCGGACTGTGGCGAGCAGGAGTTGGGAACTGCGATATGTGCCCGATGATCACGATGCACATCCCCTCGGCGGAACGACATCCGGGCTGCGAGATGCAGGCTTGGCGCCTGTGCAGCTGGATGCCAGAGGACCGTCCATGCTGTCCTGACGATTCCCTGAGCTCTATCTAACCGATGCATTCGCCAGCCTTCCCCTCCTCCTAGGCCCGCATAACCTGCAACCCCCGCACGCAACAGCCCCGTGGAGGTGTCCGGACGAGAGCGTGTTCGACTTATGTAACCGGATGGAGTGTCCGCTTGCCCCGCACGACGGCCGCGGTCAAGCGGCCCCCGATCCTCCCGACGCTTGCCATGTCACGACAGAGGTTCTCCGCGCCGGGGCTGGGGGATCCAGGGCCTTCCCATCCAGCGATTCCTTGCAGGCCGCGCGGTCGCCGACGGATACGGAATTACATTGAAGCTTCGCAACACGTTCCAGCACTCGGTGATCGGCCCGATCCCTAGGAAATGGCCCTGCTCGAGCTGTCACCGAATGCGAGTCTTTCCGAGAACACTGGTCTGCCAGCCGTCTCTCCGCGGCCCGAGCATGATGCGGTCCGGACCACGGAGGGGACCTCCCCACGAAGGGCCGCCCCAGAAGCCCGTCCGTCTCGCCCGGCCCACCCACAAACTTGGCTCCTGGAGCACTCCTGCTACTCTGTGATCGAGCTTGGCTCGGAGCCGACCTCGCTTTCGGCAGCACCGTGCGTCCGCTCCAGGGAACAGGTGGATGGGGACATGGTTGCGAATCGATGGACGTGTGCAGCCCGTACGGCCGAGTAGCTATACGTTCGGTCGGGACTGGGACTGGAGACCGGGCGGCGCGTGATGGAGATAGCTGCCTAGTCGCCGTGTGATGCCAATGACCCGTGGATGGCCGGGCAAGGCTCGCGGAGGAGGGAGAGGAGAATAAACCGAGGCCGCTGCCCGCCAAGCAGGAGTCCAAATGGGGTCCGGTGTCCAAGGGAAGAGGAATACATAGTAACTGCACGGGAGATGGACGACGTCCAGACGACACACGCACGTGACCACTGCGTCGAACAGACTTTGGTGTTTAACGCTTGACTCTGTTTGTGCTCGATTGGCGCGGCCTGCCTTTCCGTTTACATGTAGCTACTCTAGATACATATCCCGACTCTTTAGAGCAAGGGCGGAGCATCGAAAGTGCTTTCCCTGTGGCTGGTCGATCGGCGAGCCATGGCATCTTCCTGGAGCGTGAGAGAGAACCCGTGCTGAGCTCCGCAAGCGATCTCCACATCCGTTCACGGCTTTGTGGCCGGCGTCGTAGGTGCTTGGCCGTGAAATCTCGCGGATGGAGCGCCTTACGAGCAACTACCGGACCTGGGTGCTGGAGTAATACAAGCAGCCGCCATCGAAGCCCGAACGGCATGGTACCATACAGCTATGTCTTACAAAGCAAGCGTTGACGGGAATCGTGTCCAAGCATCCGATCCGCGAACTCTTCGATGTCGAGTCCAGCCCTCTCCCGCTGGGCCTCTATGTACTCTACAATGGAAATCTCTCCCCACCTTTTCTTTGACGCCAGCATGCACCGGAGGTCGCTGGGAGGGGCGTGGCTGTATTCACATCGGCCATCGCTCCATGGAAAGCCACCGCCCCCCCCCCAACCCCACGCCAGACACACCGACTGGCCAACGCGGCAAATGGAGGACGTCGCGTCTCGTAATCGCCTACATATGGCAATGGCTGCAAACCCTCTATCTATCGTCGGTGTCCACGAGGCAAGCAGGGATAGCTGATAACCAGCTTCTCTGTGTTAACTACTTGTCTTGCTTTTTACTCTCTTCGCACTCTGCACTGCACGTCCAGCAACAAAATCCAGCATCTCGTCCCCGAAGCAGGGCTTCTCTTCCTTCCCGTGGAGAAATATTTACTTAAAAAGTACCCCCGCCCGTAGAGGCGGAAAAAGCTCGTCGGAGCTGCTTTATTTCCCTCCAGCCGCCATTTTCAGTCCCGAGCAACTTTGCTTACCTGCCATCCAGAAAGGCGCATTTACGTTCACGAACGGAGTTGCGGCTGTCGGATCCCCCCACCTATACCGGCGTCATGGCGCGAGATGCGACGGCGGACGCCCAGCTGGCGGCTATGGGCTACAGAGCAGAGCTGCCGCGTAACCTGAGCATGATGTCGATTCTTGGATTGTCTGTTGCTCGTCCCGCGGAGAAAGGAGAAGAGAATGCCCCGCTGACAGCCCCTCCTCCCGCAGATCATTTGCGATTATGGGTTCGTCGTCCGCGCCCCCGTTAGATACAAACCTCCACTCTGCAAGTACATATGCAATGCGCAACTTGGCAAGAATGTTCTTCCAGCTGCTGGTTCCATCCCCCCACGTGCGGAAGTTTTACTCCGCATCACCGAATGCATCGATGCGGATTTTCTTCTTCTTCTTCTTCTTCTTTCTGTCGTGACGTTCAGCTAATTCGGCCTCGACTGCAGCTGTGCCCTTCGTGCGTAATCAAGCTGTCCTCCATCCGTGCGAGTTGTGTGTACTTTCAGAAGATCGACTGATCGCCGCCTCCTTAGGGGCTGAGCACTACAATGTACATAACCCTGACTGACGGTCAATCGGTGACCGTCATCTGGGGATGGGTCTTGGTTTCCCTGATATCGCTGTGCATCGCGGCATCGCTGGCCGAGATATGTGCCGTGTTCCCGACCGCGGGAGGCGTCTACTATTGGTATCTCCCCCGCTTGGTGGGGGCTGTGGATGGCTTCCCCCGGTTTTGACTGTCCCGCGTTAAAAGGTCTGCCATGCTTTCGAGCAAGAAGTATGCCCCAATCGCTTCGTGGATAACGGGATGGTTGACCCTCGTGGGCAACTGGACGGTGACTACGAGTATAAATTTCTCCGGCGGCCAACTGGTGGGTCAAGCGAGTCCGGCTTCCTGCCTCCCACTGAATCTGACGTCCGATCCGAAAAGGTGCTAAGTGCCATCGCTCTGTGGCGCGATGATTGGGCTCCGAACGAATGGCAGACCATCTTGATGTTTTGGTGTAGGTCCAACCACAAAGCCCGCCGTCCCCGTGGGCCTCTCTGACTCGGCTGCTGGTGCAGGTGTCATGCTGGTATGCATGCTCGTGAACATCTTTGGAGCGAAATATTTGGATCTGATCAACAAGATCTGCATCTACTGTACGCATGCAGAGACCCTGTGAGTGGCCTGCGGAGCGAAGCTCACCGACCATTCTCGTAGGGACGGCTACCAGCGTTGTCGTCATCATGGTTACTTTGCTGTCGATGGCGGACACCAAGCGCAGCGGCGAGTTCGTGTTTGGCCACTACGACGCATCCGCCAGCGGGTGGCCGGCGGGGTGGGCATTCTTTGTGGGCCTGCTCCAGGCTGCGTACACACTCACTGGCTACGGCATGGTTCGGCTGTTTCCCGATCCAGCTCTGCGATCGGGATGGCTGACCTTGACAGGTGGCTTCGATGTGCGAAGAGGTTCAGAATCCGGAGCGAGAAGTCCCCAAAGCTATGGTGCTGTCTGTGGCTGCAGCTGGCGTGACGGGAGTGATATATCTTATCCCGATACTGTTTGTGCTTCCAGAGGTGGAACTCCTGCTCGGCGTCGCAAATGGGCAACCTATTGGTGAGTGACAGAGAATGTTCCGTGGAGTGCCGACGACCAGAACCTGACGGAGATAGGCCTGCTATTCAAAACTGTGACCGGCAGCGCGAGTGGAGGATTCGGCTTGTTGTTTCTGAGTTCGCAGATCCACAACCCCCCCGCGGTATGCACGCCCATGCTGACCCGTCTTTGCGCCTAGTCCTAGGCATACTGTTCTTCGCCGGAGTAGGAGCGCTGACCGCAGCATCAAGATGCACCTACGCTTTTGCACGGTATCCGGCCATCTTTCTCCGCGGTCGGGTGGCTATCTGATTTGCTGACTACCGGTATCGTGCAGAGATGGCGCCATCCCAGGCTCACGATTGTAAGTCGCAAAATATTCCCTGCCTTGTGGCTGTCAAGCCCCCGCATCGCTGATGGGTTTGATTGTGCATGAAATAAAGATGGTCTCAAGTCAGCCGTAAGCGTGATATCCCACTCAACGGCCTGTTCCTGTCGACAACGGTGTGCTGCCTTCTAGGCTTGATCTATTTCGGGAGGTACGTAGATAGATGGGGAGCAGAACGGCCCCGCATCTGCAGGTCCCGAGGTCCGGTCCGACTGCTGATCGATTTCGAATCGCAGTTCCGCGGCTTTCAATTCATTTACCGGAGTCGCCACTATCTGCCTCAGCGCATCCTATGCGATCCCGATCCTGATATCGCTGCTGCGGGGCAGGAAGCACGTCAAGGGTTCGCCATACTCACTCGGGAGGTTCGGCACAGCCATCAACATGGTCCGTCCCACTCAGATCCTTCCCTTCCCTCCACCCCGCCCGCCCCGCGCGCCATGCCGATAGATGGTGTTTCACAGGTGACCATGTTCTGGATTGGACTGGCCGTGGTGCTATTCTGCATGCCGGTTTCCATCCCGGTCGAAGCGGACGCAATGAGTGAGTCGCCCTCCGCCACACCGTTCATTTTTTTTCTTTTCCCCTCCCCAGTCCGAAAGAGCGGGGCTAACTGTGTCGCTACAGACTATGCATCCGTCGTGTTTGCAGGCTTCACTGCCATCTCCGCCGGATGGTACTTTGTGCGTGGACGAAAGGTGTTCACTGGACCTCCTGTGGTAGCGGACGCGAAGAACGCCGAAGAAGCTCTGGCGCCGCTCCCGGCCGAGGTGGCCGGCCACCCGAAGGAAAAGACGTGACGGATATGTACCGGGGGGGGATTCCCTTTCCTTTCGAACGAGGGGTTTACATAGGATGCGTTTGACTGGATGTATCTAGAGTATGATGGCAATAAAGGGGCTATCTACATATACGGGAACACCCGGCAATGTGGCGAATTGGGGTGCATGAGCCTAGTGGCGTGCGTATATATCTACTACTCTAAGTTAGGTACGTATGTACGATGGCTCTACATAGCTAGTCTACACGTGGGAAGAACAAAACAAGTGCAATTGATCGACTTGCGTGCGTATATACTTGGGTGTGGACCGCTCTCCGCTTTGGCATCGGTTGATTGCTCCATTCTCTTTCCTTTTTTTTTTTTTTTTTTTTTTTTTCCCTTCCTCTTTCTGTCCGTCTGCTTTGCAATCGGGTTTACCGTCCCAAATTTGCTCGCATATGCACTGTGGGGGGGGGGGGCGGGGGGTGCAGCAGGACTGCACTCCACCCGTGTACTGGATATCGCTGGAGTATCTACGGACGTGGTATGTACGCGCGGGTGCGCGGGACGAGCCGGCTGGTTGTGGGCGGAAGTCGCTGGATTGGGAGGGAGCTTGGTGGGGGGGAAGAGAGGAAGGGGAGGAAGCGGGTAGTGCACGTAGCAGTCCGCAGCCCGTCGGTGGCAGTGAGTGTGCAATGTGGAGTGCTCTGCGGACGGTGAAACGTGTAGCTCTCTCACGGACCCGAGCTGGTGCTGTGTGGTGGTTGGCCCGGCTGCTGGTGGTGGTGGTGGTGGTGGTGGTGGTGGTCGGTGACGATGACGATGACGATGATGATGATGGTGGTGATGATGGTGGTGGTGGTGGTGGTGGTGGTGGTGGTGGTGGTGGGTGTGAGAGCAGCACAGTGCTCTGCTCTTCCGGACGGTCAAACGACGACGACGACGGCGGGAGTGTTGCGTGTGAGGAAACGAGATGGCGATGGAGCGAACCTGGGAGGTTGCCGTGGACTAGACTGCTGTGCAGGCCCGAGGGCGGTGGCCTGGCATGTGTGTACCAGCCCGCTGGCGGCGGGCAGCGGGCGGGCGGCGTGGCTGTGCTTGAGTGTGCGGTTGGCTCGACTCCTGCTGTGTGAGCTCGCTGTGCGTAGAGGGGGCGAGGTGGAATATGTTTGGGGAGTTGTGGAGCTGTTCTCTGCCCTTCGTCTTTTCGTTCCTGGATTGGCCTGGGCGGAGTTCGGGTGGCTCGAGTCCCCGTTTGTCTGAGGCTTCTCCTTTGGCTCTCTCCCCCTCCTCCTGTTTGGCGAGGCGATTCGGATTTAGCCAGTGACTCCAATTCGCGATCGCGACTCGGTGGCTATTTGCTTCTCTTTCCTCGCGGTGACGGGCAGTGCTGATCCCTGCCCAGAGTCTGGACGTCTGGACGGCGGGGGGAGGACGCTAATTCTTTTTTTTTTTTTTTTTTTTTTTTTTTTTTTTTTTTTTTTGCCGCAGAGGCCCGCGCCTGGTGGTCTTGGCTGGCTGGCCGGCCGGTGGACTCAGGGCCCGTCGGCTCAATGATGGGGGCTGGACTGGTTGCGGTTATGGACCCCTCAGCCAAGCCGCCGGATGCGGTCCAGCCCGCTGGCGGTGCAGGCAAAATCCATCTTGGTCGACTTCCACGCCGCAGGAGAAACCGTCGCCCGGGAAACAGCGGCAGAGAGGGACGAGACAAGCACGGCTCGCCTTGGCTTGCACTCCGCAGCTTCTCCACGGGCTCTGCTGCACACTTTGCGTCTTACAGTTTTGCTGGCTTACGACGCCGAAACCTTCCCGCCGGAGGGTTTCTGTTGTGCGCCCCAGACTCGCAGACAGGTGGCTGCTGCACGTGCGGTGGGTTCCCCCGTCACATCCCCAAACGTCCATCCGTCCATCCATCCATCCGTATATGTACGGCCGTCGCCCGGCGGATGTTGCAGCGCAGTCGGCGTACACACATAGTCATCGCTGCCCGTCCACTCAGAGCCCGCCCATCCCAACACCCGCCCATCCTCCGCCGGCCAGCAGCCCTACCGCACAGGCGGCTGCCACCCTCTAATATCGCAGAGACCGCACCCTGTGGCGGCCGCAACTTACACGTCCACGGCCACCGCCTTCCGCACCACGTACCCTCGACTCCCACCACGCATCACGTCCCCAGCTGCTACCGCGGACCGGCGGATATTCAGGTACACGGTCGAGCAGCCACCCGCCGCCGTCAACGGCCTCGCCCGCCACTCCTCCTCGCCTCCATCCATCGCCCCGCTGTCCAACTCCGCCGCGGCTCGATCGCTCGCTCTCTCCGCGTAGGAGGTCTGCCGTCATCTCGTCCCCCCCCCGTAAAGGATATTTAGCAAGCATAGCAGAGACTTTAGCAGTCCCCCCCAATCCAGCGTCGCCGCATCTGCCGAACGGACACGTACACAGCAGCTGTGGCAGGCTCTGCAGTTCGGTTCCAGTGCTCAGCCTTGGCCATCAAGCGTCGCCACACAGCCCGATCGTGGAGCAGAGAGAACAGTGGGCCTCTCCTCGGAAACTTGGGCCCTACACGCTCGCTCGCTCGCTCCTTCCCTTCCTCCCTCCCACACGCAGCACAGGGAACCGCCAGCCCGTAACATAGGCGGAAGGCGAGCGAGCGAGAGAGACAGAGAGAGCCGGGGAGGGAGTGGTACATAAGCTTGACTGCCACACCCAACCACAGGCTCGCTCCCATACTCGGTACCCGTCCGCATTTTCCTGGAGTTCAAAAACAGGAACCCCCCCTCCCCCAAAACCCAACCCAGCCCCAGCTCAAACAAACCCCGGTTGCTCGCCATGAACGGAGACGACTGGGAAGACTCGGCAAAAGAACTTTCTCCGTCGCTCGCCGCGTCTTCCTCCGTCGCCGCGGCCCCTTCGATCTCTGTCCGTCCTCCCACCGACTCCATATATCCGGTGCAATCTCCGTACGGCGACCTCACTCCGCCCCCCGACGTGTTTGGCTTCGACACCGTCGAGGCACTGCGGGACTGTCAGTTCCCCCCCGCATTGCGAGACTGCCAGCTCCCCGCACAGTTCAACCTTTCGGAGCCCCCCACGCCGCCCCGGACGGAAGCAGTCTCCTCGCCTTCGCGCTCGCCGGCCTCTGGGGGTTCCTCGCCGTCCGACGAACCCGCGTCGCCCGATAGTGATGCTGTGATGGGCGATAATTTTGTTGTGCGTGCCGCCGTCGCTCGCTGCCCCCCCGTGCCGTGTGTGTTGCTGACGCCCGGTCGTGCGAGGATATAGGGCTCAGATTTTCATGACGTCGTTTTCGACATGTCTTCGGGCGGGCCCGGCAGGCATGACCAGCCACCTCTAAACGACACCGACCTCCTGCAATTTTTCGATCTCGCCAACGCGGCAAGCTCACCAAACCCGAACCTCAGTGCACTAGCCGCACAGCGACAGATGCCCCAGCAGTACCAAAGCCAGAGCCAGTTCGGTCCCATGACCTATACGCACAGTTCCGGGTCGGTGCACCGGATGGTGGCAGGAAAGAGGCCGAGGGAAGAAGAGGTGGACGTCTCGAATTGCGGCGGTGGCGGTGCTTCCCCAATGGGGTTGGAGGAATACAACCCGGAGACGCCACTCGGGAATGGAGCATTCGGCTTCGATTTCCCGTCATCGTCGCTCATGGATGCTCCGCCGTTTCCAACGGCGCCGACGGAACCCTCGCAACCGGCTGTCCAGCTGCCTCAGAACGGCATCGGGTCTGATTTCGATTACCAACTGATGGTTGACTTTCCCAAATATACGAAAGCGTCGGGACCAATGGGCTATGTGGATCCGCAAGTCAAATCTAGGGTCGAGACGCAGATCTCCGTGCGGTTCATCGTGACTCCAGCACCCGAAGGCGTGGTAAAACTACGCCTCCCGAGACACGCGATCTCGAAGATCAAGTACATCGAAGACGGACACCCCGCGAACAGCCCCGACACTTTGGAGCTTCAGGCGACGCTGGTATGTGCCAGCGCGATGGCAGTACATGACCAGCTCACACGAGCACTGTACGAGGCGAGGGGCGATCCCGTGCCCGGGTGGATCACCAAGCTCCAACACGACAAGGTTGAGGCGCAAAAGAAGAGGATAGCGGACGCAGCCACGAACAGGAGCCGGGAGGACGGGAATGTGTCGGGCTCCAGCTCGAGTTCGGCGAGCAGGGAGGGAGCGGTGGCCAGGAAGGACAAGGAGATCGACTACGACAAGCCCGTCTTCGGTGCACCGGTTCAGATCTGTGAGCAGTGCATGAGCAGGGAGAGGAAGCGCGCGGGCAGGAAGAAGAATAAGAAGCCCGAAGAGGAGGAGAAGTGGGCCCAGGACGAGGGGAAACGGATCATCGTCTTCAACACCAACCAGGTCCGACAGCTCGAGCAATACCCGGGTACGCACGGGGCGATTGCGACCGAAACCCAGATGAGGATATGTTGCTACTGCCGCCACCACGGGGAGAAGCATGGTTTCCAGTAAGTGGTGCTGCCACGCATACGATGGTGTGGCTGTTACTAACGGCCCATGGTAGGGTGATCTTCACGCTCAAGGACCACCGCGGCAACGTTGTTGCGCAGACGATCAGCAGCACGATCGTCATCACCGACGACCACAAGAACGCGGCTGCTGCTAACGCCACGGTGCTACCGGACGGAAGCGATCAGATGTCCCCACCACAAGCGCCGCCGCAACAGATGCCAGGATATCCGCAGCCAGCCTTCATGGTCTCTCAGTCGCAGCAAGGGCAGGAGAGGCTGAGAGGCTATACCCCCCAGCCGACGAACGGACTCAGCTTTCCCGTGCACATGGGCCAATCCCCTTCTCCTCGGGCGTCGGTGCGGGGTTCTCTGAGCCCTGGAGGGCACCAGCCCAAAAGACGAAAGGGTAGCAAGGTGCCAACGAACCTGACCATGACTCCGTCCGAGCCCGTACAGTTACACCGCCTTCAATTCGACAATGGAAACATGGCTTTTGCTCACAGCAGCCGCGGAGAGGTGCCGCGCCAGCAGTGGCAGAACACCGGTTCTCTATCCCCGATGGCTCCAACGGGCGAGGCGTTCTTCGACAACACTTCGAGTTGGTTGTCGCCAGTGGAAACGAACGGCAATGGATTCGGTAGGACGCTGGGTTCGCCGGATTTCCCCAGCATCCCGACGACCACGACGATGTTCAACAGGCATCAATTACCGGGCCCGTTGATCAGTCCGCAGTTCCCACGTGGGCTGCTTGGGTTGGAACAGATCAGGCAGGGACAAGCACACGCGGACGAAATGCAAACCAATGGCCCGTCTATCGTTCGCGTGGTGCCAGGCGAGGGAACCTGCCGGGGGGGGATTGAGATCACGATCCTGGGCCACGGTTTCGCTCAAGGGTTGACCGTCATGTTCGGTGACCTGCCTGCTAACGACACGAGGTTCTTCAGCGACAGCACGCTTATTTGCCGCCTGCCACCGAGCCCCAACCCCGGACCCGTTGCGGTCACCCTGAAGAACATTGAGCGTCCGCATCAAGCCCCTGTGCCCTTCATGTACGCTGACGACATCGAGAAAGTACTGATGGCTCTTGCGTTGACCGTCGTTGGCATGAAGATGAAGGGAGAGATGAGCACCGGCGAGCAGGTCGCCTTCGCCATCCTACGGGACAACGGTGTCGGAGAGAGTGAGATCGAGAACACTCGCAACGGCGGCGGCAACCAGCGTACGATGGACGTGGAAGCGTTGCTCTTGACTTGCCTCGACGTCATCGACATGGACGAGAGTCCGCACCCCGCCATGCTGGGCCTGAGAAACAGGTCCGGGCAGACGATGCTTCACCTGGCATGCATGCTTGGCATGCAGAAATTCGTGGCGGCGCTGCTCGCGCGTGGCGTCAATGTGAACAGCGTCGACAAGAACGGTTACACCGCTCTGCACTTCGCGGCTCTGCACAAACGGTCGGACGTCGTTCGGCGACTGCTGATGAACCGTGCGGACGCCGGAATGCGTACCAGGGGCGGAGAGACGGCTGCCGACCTTGGAGAGTCCGACCAGATCGTCAGGGCTACCAGAAGCGTCCACCAGATTCACTCCCACCACCACAGCAGGAGTAGCTCGGTCTCGTCCGAAACCCGGTTCAGCAGAAGCCGCTCCGGAAGTGTGTCTTCCAACCTGGCGCCCATGTCCATGGCCCGCCTGCGCAGTGTGGACGACTACTTTGCCGACGGCGACGACGACGATGAAGATCACATGGATTACGACAGCAGCGAGGATGGCGAGCCGGGCTGGGCTTCGAGGAGGGCCAGCATTCAGGATATCCCTGTTCCGATGCAGGGCCGTGCTGCGAAGGAACAGTCCGTCGAGATGATGTCGCCGATTGACGCCTCTTTCGACAAGAATACCCCGGCGCCTCTCATGGTCGCTTGGATGGACGCCTGGAGAGAGCAGCTGATGCAGAGCTTCCAGAATCTGCAGCTGAACATTCCTGTGCTGCCGATGACTCAGATCGACTACCAGACCATGTTGCGGGACCAGATGGCCAAGCTCCAGTACCCGCAAATGCCGAGGTGGGGCTTCGCCCAGGATCCCGATCGTAAGGAAGTCGATTACAAGTGGTCCGAGCTATTGCACCCGCCGACTGCCCCGGATTCGTCCGGGGAAATGGCCCCACCCGCCTACGATGAGCTGTACCCCGACGGTAACGCTTCAGGTGGAGCGCCACCAGAAAAGATCGAGCCCGCACCAAACGCGCCGGTGAAAGTTGAGGCGGAATCGTCCAAGCCAACTCGTATGACGTCGTCGGATCTCTCTATGGACCTCCGCGAGATCCAACGACAGATCACCCGCCGGGGTCAGCCTCTCACCAGTGCCCAGCAGGCCCACCTCCGCAAGATGAAACGCATCGAGAACGATCGGCGGTTGTATTTCTTTTGGGTATGTCTACTATGCCGCAAAAAGCTGTGTCTCTTTCAATGCTAACTAGTTTTCAGATTCCGGTTCTGGTCTTCATCATCATGGCCATGGCCTACTCGCACGGCCCTCAGGCGTGGATCACCTGCAAGACGGTTGCGAACTTCGTCCACCAAGCAGTCAATGAACCACAAGTGGTCCGGAATCGACTGGGAATGACGGTGGCCCGAGCTATCGGAGTCCCTGGCTAGTATTCGGTGTTTGTGGGGGAGTTTACTTTCCGCTTTCCCCTTCCGCTTTACTAATTTTTTTTCCATGTCGCTGTCAGCGGTTCTACGCGGTATATTTCTACACCTAATTCTTTGCGGTCCGCATCTCGCGTTCTTTATTTCGGTCTATCCGCTAGAAGGGATGAGATTTTTTTTGACCTCACCTTTGTGGGGGCGGGGGAACGTTTTGCGTGCTTTTACCAGCTCTGTTCATTTAGTTTCTTTGCATTTTGTTTGCCGCGTTGTTTTGAACCCTCTCATTTTAGAACCCTCCATTTCTCTGCCTCCTGAACGGTATATTGCGTCCGTCGATTGCGGCGGATGCTGCTTCCCTACAAGGACCGAATGGGGCCAAGAATGGGAGGACGGCCTTAACGTTTTTTTTTTTTCTGTCGGAGCATGAGAAACTTCCTCCCTTTCTTTTTTTCCTCGAACTGGAGTTTTTCGTGATTTTGCGGCCTTTTTTTTTTGACTTTATGGCGTGGATTCGGGTTGGATTGGATTGGATTGAATTGGATTGGATTGAATTGGATTGGATTGGGTTGGGAACCGGCGGGATTATTGGAGGAGGGGCAGTACATAATATTGTTCCTGATTTGCCTTTTATTTACTTTCCTTGAGATAATTTTTTCCCCCACGCACTTGATTTTTTTTCCCCGACCATACATTGTTTTTGTTTTTTGTTGATTGATTGACTGGGGGAAATTGTGGTTGTGTTGGTTGTTTACACATCGATGCCAATACGAATCCGATGATTCATGATACGTACATACATCTTAAATACTTGTCTATGTGAAGTACTCAGTGAATGTGGGGAGGGGGGTTGAATAGAAATCCTGGCGTTCCACGATAACTGTATTTGACTGCACCCGTGATGTGAGTTTCCTCCGCAGCGAGGAAGACAGTGTCACGTTGGTCATACAAGTGGCTGGGGTGTGGGGGTTTTTTTGGTTTTTTTTTTGGTTTTTTTTTGTTGGGATTTGCTTCGTTACTGGAGGAGGGGAGATTGTTGAGGATGAGGATGAGATCGTCCACCAAGATTTCGCAGCTGGAGTCGGAGTCGGAGGAAGACTTAGCCACCGTCGCCAGTAGACACTTTGCAATACCTACCTACCTACCTGCCTGCCTGCCTGCGCTCCACTCCTCCACCTCACTCTCCGCGGGGGGGGTATAGACTAAAGGACTGATGAGTGGATTGGTGGGGTGGACGTCCTGTTCCGCGGCGCACCCCCGTCTTCGTTTTTTTTCTTGTTTTTGTTTTTGTTTCGTTTTGTTGAGGAGTCCTGTAGACCTCTTTAGCCTCTGCCATGTGGCTGTGGTGGCTGTGGTGGTTGGTTAGCTGCCGTCCCACGTCGGAGGGCAGGGCTGATTTCGGATTGAATTCGGGGGTGGGGGCCGGGGGGGGGGGGGCGGTAAGGACAATTCAAGTGGTGGTGTAAGGGATTGGGCC
>Ga0307508_10000674_pt1 | contig 41012 bp, 45 predicted proteins | sample 9_EM_MG_FD_203089 | JGI IMG/M metagenome (GOLD analysis project Ga0307508, IMG submission 203089) | Populus trichocarpa ectomycorrhiza microbial communities from riparian zone in the Pacific Northwest, United States - 9_EM | ecosystem: Host-associated > Plants > Roots > Unclassified | place... | reverse complement strand
TCTCCTGACCACGGGGTGCAATGGTATCGCCTCGGGCCTTCGAGCCGTCTGCGACGATACCGCGATTCCCGACTCGTGGTGTTGTTCCTCTGGGCCGTGCCTCTGGAAACAACCCCGCTCCTATTCCACGACCTAGACTCGCAACTCCTTGCGTTCCTGTTTCCTTCCGATTGCTTGTCCTTCTTATGATGACCACCAAGGTTGTCTTCCTCCGCGGCAGCGCTTGCGCTTTCCCGGTCTGCGCCGGTACTTGGCCCAGGGACCTCCTGGTGCCGCAGAGTCGGTTGACCCGAGCCGAGCCCCGACAGTGTCGGTTGCCCGGTCTCCGGATGCCGTCCTAAGACCGTGTGACGAGTTTCCGATACCTTCCTGCCTGGTCCGTATCCGAATTCCGACCCTGTAGTATTAAGGGTGTAACACAAGCACCTACGTGACTGGACGACTCGATTAGGATCTCCACTGGAGATGGAGGAATTAGAGATTCAGGAATGTTTTGCCGTAACACATCTAGGCAAACTGCATATCGACAAGAAAAAAGGCATTTTGCCTGAGAAGCCAGTTTCAGCAACAGCTCCTATCGAACCAGTCGTTTCCACCGTGAGCATAGCGTCAGCCTCAGGCAATGATATCCAGACAGAGGTTGAAGGTATGACGGTGAAACTTGTTCCAGCATAAGCAGATAAGCTCCATCTAGCCACTCAGAATTCGCAACGCATGCGAGCAGTGTAAAATACACTCAAACGCGATGGCACCTATGACAGCCGATTGGATGCGATTTCGATTCCCGACACTTGTCAGTATGTGCTGTACGATGATCTGCTGTACCTGATCGACCCAAAAGATAAGCGCTTGCGGCTAGTCCTTAGCAGTCAGGAGTTACGCAAGCAGCAGCTGGCGATCACCCATGACAAGACCCATTGTGGATTTTATCGAACCTTCAAACGGCTTTCCAGTTTCTACTGGACTTCGCTGGCCAAGGACATTGCAGCGTATCTCGCTCACTGTCCCGCCTACTTGCTCAATAAGCCTGCACGGCACAAGCCCTACGGTAAATTATCACTAATAACCTCACCATCGGAGCCATTCGATACAATTACGATCGATCTGATTACGGATCTCCCTCCATGTGCTCGTGAAGGTTCGGTCAAACCTTTCGACAGAATCATGACAGTCACCGACAAGTTCAGCAAGGCCGTACGCTTCATTTCCGGTAGGAAAGATTGGTCTGCTATTGCTTGGGCCACCAGCTTCTATGAAGATGTGGTGCTCAACGGCTGCGGATTCCCCCGAACGATTATCTCGGATCAGAATAAGCGTTTTCTCTCAGGACTCTGGCAAACTCTACTATCCTCCGCGGGAGTAAAGGGCCTTACGACAACGGCATATCATCCAAGCGCTGATGGCCAGTCAGAGAGGACGAATCAAACTCTCGAAGTCATGCTGCGCTATTTGGTCAACACAAGCCAATTGGACTGGCTGGCCAAGCTTCTTCCGCTACAAGCAGCCTGCAATAACATGGAATCAGCATCAACGAAGAAATCGCCGAATGAGCTGATATATGGCAAGAAGCTACAGACGGCTCTTGAAGTATCCACTATGCCTCTACCGATACCACTGTCTGCAGTTCCGCTTCATGAACTCAGAACTGTAATGCAGGAAGAAGCGGCTACAGCTATTGCGATTGCACAGAAAGCAATGACCAAGCACTATGACAGAAAGCATATCTCACCAGATTTCTCCACTGGCTATGCCTTTTTACGTCTGGGTGCGGGCTATTCTATCCCTGCTGTATGGAAGAAGAAGCTCGGCCAACAGCGCATTGGTCCTTTCAAGATCCTTGAGGTAGTTGGAAAAGGAAAAGCCTACAGATTGTAGCTTCCCCCCCATTATGAAATCCATCCAGTTATCTCGGTTATACACTTGGAACCCAGCCCGGCTCCAGGAATGGACCCTTACAACCGACCTATGCCGACTTATGACACGGCTCCTGTAGCCGGCTCCGAGGGAGTTCCGGAGTGGGATATTGAAGCTATTGTCAACAAGCGGATATCCAAATGGGGACGTAAAAAAAAAACCAAATACATTGTCCGCTGGAAGGGTTATGGCCCAGAATGGAATTCCTGGTATGCTGAAGACGATTTGCCGAATGCTCAAGAATCGATAGCTGGTTATAAGTCAAACAATCTTATAGTCCGCCAGGAAGCGTAGCCCTTTTGGGCACTACTATCAACAAAAGTTATTTTCTTTCCTTTTTTCTGTTGTTTTACTTGTTTGCAAGCGCCATTTGCATGCTATTATCAACAAAAGTTTTTTCTCCTTTGTGGTGGTTTTGTTCTGCAAAAAAGGGTCTTTTTAATGTTGTTTTCTGGTTGTTTTAACCTTTTGTACATGCTTCTTTGTTTGTTTGTCATGGACCCAAGGGCGGCATCCAAAGTTGGGGGCGATTGTGACCCTAAACCGGGCCACCCCGGATCATGGTATCCGCTGCAGATTGCTGAAGGGAAATACCAGAGAATACGTCCCGCTGTATATTGCTTAAGGGAAATAACAGCGGAACGGATTGGAGCGGGCCGCTCGGGAGCGGCCGCAGACGGAGCACCACTGTCCGCAAGGATGACTCAGCGAGGAAGGAGCGGGACTATATAAGTAGCTAGATATCCACTCTCTGAATCAACAACTCTCTTCTCTTCTTTCTTTCCTATCTCCTCTCGTGTCTCCTCTTGTTGTGTTCCTCGTAACACTCGCGCGCGGATGAACGGGGCTACGAGAACGTCCTTGTTGTCGACCAGGGCAGTGTTGACATGACAGAGTGCAGTGTCTGCCACAGCCTGACGTTCGGCATAGGTTTTATCTGGCAGAATGTTCACTGTTTTGTTGGTATTGCTATTCGGAAAGTGGCATGTGACCTCACGCTCAGCCTGTGGATACTTGGTTGGAATAAGTTTCGGAGTGGGCCTCTTCTGCTTCTGGATACCACTCGGTACGGTTTCCCATCCTCGAGTGCTGGTGGGAGGGGCTGGTGGTGTGACCAATACGACTGCAGGAGTAGCAATGTCGGTGGCAGCAACGTTTTTGGCCGTATCCTCACCAGTGGTACTCTTCTTTGTCAGCGTCTTCTTCAAGATCTTCTTGGCTGGAGGTGCTGCTGGTACAGTCACAGGCGGCTGCACAGGGCACTGGTAAATGAGGAGCTGCTGCTGCCTCTGCATGATCCAAGCATTGAGTAGGCTGACCTGTTGACGTAACTCATTATTGTTCCGTAGGAAAGCAGCCGTGTTCTCCAATACCGATGTGTTGATATCGGTAGTGATTCGGCACTAGAGTTGTTCCATAGCAGAGGCAGTGATGGTCGCGAAATTGGCACGGATAGCTGCGTGTTCGTGGTCGAGAGGAAGTGGCAGTTGGAGACTACCAAAATCAGGTTCGTTAGCTGTACCACCAGTTGCCTGGGTTGCAGCAGTATCTTCGGCTTGCTGGAAGTCCATTCTGTCCGTATTGGTTTCGTCTTCATCATCTGATTCAGGATCGGTCTCCACGCGAGGGCGCTTCATGGGTGAGTGAGAGCGAGTATTGGGGAGGAGCTGGGGGGGGCTCTCAGCAATTGCGGCCACACCCAGACGAACAAAGGCATCCAAAGAGCCCTGTCCGCGGTGGGAAGAAGACATGATATTCTGGTTGACGAGGTGGTGATGGTTGGGTACGCTATGCCCAGAATCACCACGGAGGGGTCGAAGAGGGGGGGTCCAAACAGGGACACGAGGGATCCGACTTTCCAGTTGATGCGGCTGTTGGCCGGGTCTCAAGGATCGTTTCGATGCTGTTTGACTTCTTTTAATGGCGCAAGGAGAGAGTTCGTGGTCGAGAATGGGGGGGTCAGAGATAATAGATTGTATGGAGAAAGAATCTCCAGACTAGCTACCGTGCCCTTCTTTTATACTTTTCCCTTCCCTCTGTGGAATCACAGTTTGCCCGTAAGAGTGACACAGTTCCTCCGTTCCCCATCCTGACTGGATCGTCACGCCCAAGAAAAACACATGATCGTACTCGGCCGACACTTGGCCAACACTCTACTCGAGGTGACAGGAGAAAGGACGCGCAAGCAAAATAACCAAAAGGAAACACATATGTAGCGATGACAGGAGAAAGGACGTGCATGCTACATAACCATAACAACAGGACTCAAAGGACGCATAAGCAATATAATAGTGACAACAGGAGAATGGACGCACAAGCAACATAACAGTGACAGCAGGAGAAAGGACACTAAGCAACATAACCAAAGGGAAGCAAAGGAGACGGGTCTAGACCAGCCGGCGATTGGAAATGCCGGATATTGCTACTAGAGCGATATGATCAAGCGAGATGCCTAGGTGCGGAGGATGACCGCGGCTGTGGCAGTAGAGATCAGGAGGAACTATAGGCTAGCTAGGGTGATGGCAGTGCCTGCTGTGGTACCCAGGAGCCTGTCACGTCAGATTGGTAGCACACAGAGCGTGAGAGTCTAAGTGGGAGATAAGAGTGGATGTAGGAGCTCACAAGCCAAAGTGGTTTGCACGGGTCTAGTACGTAGCAACAAAGCGGAAACCGTATAACCCATAGAAGCTATGGGTACAATGAGGTTTGCAGCAGCACCGTATCTTGTCGTCAGTACAGGTCAGGATGAGTACGCTCTAGGCCTAGGCCCATGTTCACCTTGGCTTTAGCTGGTGTATACGTGAGTCAATTTCTGAGGACAAAGAAGATGGATCAGTATGCGCTTGCACAGCACTGAGGCCAAAGGATAAGGGATGGGATGTGTGCGTACTGAGGAAAAAGAGCAGGAAAGGGATCTGTATGCACTGAGGAAAAAGAGCAGGAATTGGAGAAGTAGTGCACCCAGGACAAAGAGTGGATCGAATGCGCTTATGTATCTCTACATCCTGAAAGATGAGGTCAAAGGATACAGGAGCACAGCAAAGTATGATGATTCTACTCTTATAGGTGTTCGGCGCACCATGCAAAAAAGGGACAGCACAGAGAGAGAAATTGTATTGACACCCTTAGACTATTCCGTTGTGGATTACCGAAAACCTGAATACGATATCGATTCTACCATGACTTCAGTGATACAACAGCACCCCAGCTTCACAGGTGGCATGATGCTCCCAAAACGTGAGCTCAGAGTTCAGCCAGATTCCAAGCTATCTTGTTGCCTCATTGTTGAACCAGACAGTTTTGTTGCTGACTGCCACTCTGGCGATGGGATTGTATTCTTCTACTGAAAGATAGCTGCCTCAGTTTTGCCATGGTCAAATACCAGCCCATTCTTTGCCGTCCATTTGATGAAAGCTGTTGCTGTCTCTGTCAACTTGGCTCCCACTACTTCTTCATCCTTACTCTGAGCACACCATCCAATGTTATCCACGAATGTCAGTCTCCTGATACCTTGAACTTTTCTTTCCACCTCTTCAAATATACCTGACAGATAGAAGGATCACAACAAGGGAATCATAATGGATGGAACTTTATCAGTCATACAGGCAAGATGTGATTCTACAGAAGAAGAGAAAAAGAATAAAAGGAGAGGTCTTTTCATCTCATTGAAAATAGCTAGTTTGGAGATTCTCCTCCACGGAATCTAGTGTCTCTCTCCATCATCCTTGTTCACTACCCTGTGATCTAGCACTATGACCAAAACTACCTTTTCCCAATGACACCAATCTCCACCAAAGTAGACAATCCGACCACATAAGGTTGTACTCCAGTAAAGACAACTGGGTGGCAGTAGCCAAAGACTACATCAGACCTAGTATGGCCATACAAGAAGACTAGGGACACTATACCTCACCAGCATAAAAGGCTATGCCAAGGAATATACTTAGACTTCACCTGACAGAGTGGGAAGTATATACCTAAGCTAGAGGGCTGGACAAATCCAACCTGAGAGCCAAATCAATAGAAGCCCTACAGAGTAGACATGAACAGAATCTAGATTGCCTATCGAACCCAGACAGAAGATGGAAGTCATCATCTTGATACCTTATACCATCTGTGACCATTGTCTAGTGTGACTGTCCTATCTAACTCTAGCTCAGACACCTGTAGCAAAGTCTATATCTTCCGAACTAAAGACCCCCCACTGGGGATAGTCTCCATAACACCTGCACCGTCCGGATTCCTCCTCCAACACATCTCACAGTATCTAAGATTCTCCTCCTTCTGAATTCTGTAGTCTATTTTTTTAAATGGATATAATCCTTGATCTCCCTCATTATTTATATGGTGATAGTAATAGTATTTTATTCACACACCTAGTAAAAGTGTTGGACAAAGAAAACGCAGCTATGCTTAGACTTAGACCACAAAAATCCCACAATTGCAGTAATTTGAAATATCTTGCCTTATGGGAACATGAAATATCACGCAGTTTCTGAAACATCAAAAATGTTGCAATATCTCACTCGTTCTGCTTTGTCACGTGTAGAATCATGTCATATACATGTATTCAGACTTCACACTTTTCCTGCCTTTCTCTCTAAGACAAGACAATACACATGAGACTTTATCGTTCTATCAAACTTTCATCATAATCTTGAAAGGTTATGAGCTCAGTTCAGTGCAGTACCACTCTCGAATTCATAGCCATATGATCTATCGATAATTGTCCTCACGTTCGGTTGGAAAATCTATTTATCGTCATCCTCCACCGCTTGACCGATTTACCAACCGCGGACATCTACCCCGTATTTCAACCAAGAATGTCTTCCAATAGTGATCAGTCGTCAAAGACCTACTACACGTTGAAGTTCAGGTCTATCAAGAAGCTAAGTAATACAAACTATGCGGTCTGGAAAGATGATATAACTGTCATTCTGCAAGCGAAGGGTGCTTATGCGATCATCAACGGAGAAGAAGAAGTACCTGCGTTTGACAATACAGCTGCTGCAAAGACCACAACAGCCAACTACCAAAAGTGACGAGCCTACACAATATTAGCCATTTGTTTCTCCTGCACCGATGAAGCCGTAAATGGACTGACAGATCCAAGGGAGATTTAGCAACTCCTGAAGGAAAGACTCGACCTGACAACTTCATACATCGGAAGTACCGCTATTGTCACACAGTTTCAGAATGCATGGCCTACTGTCGGAAAGAGTATTAGTTTCTATGTCGCTCGACTACAAGCTTTTCAACTTCAACTTCAAGGCTCAATGGAAGAAATAACAGAACAAGCTCTAAGGACCCACTTTATACTACTGCACAACCCGAATTTAAGTCTGCTATTGGCTATCTGAAATGAACCACGGGAATTACTATTCCAAATCTCATTACAGTACTTAAGGAGACCGAGAAAGAGAAAAAGCAGAACCCACAATTGTTGACTCCAAATGAGGAACAAGCCTTTACGCTGGTGGTTGTGGAGGGCGTGGAGGCCGTCAAGGTTATGAAGGACATGGCGGTCATGGTGGTCGAGACGGACTCGGCAGAAAAGGGAAAAAGAATTGCAGCTGTACATACTGCAGCAAGGACAACCATACCACTGAAGACTACTGGAAGCACCAAAAGGATCAGAACCAACAGCAGCAAACACAGTCATGCAAACGTTAGCAAGATGCCAGCGGTGATAATGCTGACATCTGCTGTCATTACGGTGAATCCGATCATATACGTAATGAATACGAATTGAAGAAACTGGTCTACCAAATCAAAAGAAACTACAATGGCAATGGCAACGGAAAAGGAAAAGGGCAGCTAGCTATGGAGGACAAACCGTTATCATCCAACCAGGTCAAGGTCAAGTACAAAAACCAGCAATAACTAGCTGTTTCCCATATTCTCATTGCCAGTAGCTTGAATATCAGTCGATACGCTCTCGGTGCCAGTAGCTTGAATATCGGTCATTATACTCTCACTGCTGAGGTATTACCTTCAACGTGGATGATAGACTCAGGTACCTCGCATCATATGCATAACGGAAACGACTTTGATTTCAATTTCTATAAACGTCTTCCCAATCTGATCCAAATTCAGTTGGGTAACAAAACCTGCGTCTTTGCGACTAATCACAGCTCTATACAAGTATAGGATCATCAAATTGATGCACTGCATACACCTTTGTTTCGTTATTTTCAATTGTCAGTTGTAGAACTTGATTCTCAAGGATACCATACAAAGTTTAGTAATGGCAAGTGCTTCATTCAAAATTCCAAGGTCACGATCATGACCAGAAGCCATCACAGACAGTTGTTTCAAGTCGAACCGGTCTATTCTTGTTATTCTGATCAATCAAATCCAGTCGTGCTTCTTTCAACCACTGAGTCCCACCTGTAGCACAAGTGTTTAGCACACCTAAACCATATATCAATGAAATCGCTAGTCAATGGCAACGTACCCACAAACATCTATGAGGTCTGCATACTTGCAAAACATGAGCAGAAAATCATTCGAGTTCCAGTATTACAGACATCAACACCGTTTCATCTCATCCATCCCAATACCTGTGGCCCCTTTAACACCAAGTCACATGGCAGAGATTTACATTTCATTGTGTTTATCGATAACTATACCCATTATACAACTGTCTACATCCTTTTAGACAAACACGCAGAGTGCTGTATTTCGGTGTTTCAAAGTTTAAAGGCAAGAATTGAGAGTGGGGAATATAGCATCAAACAGTTTCGATACGACAACGGTTGAGGAGAATACAACAATATGTTGTTCCAAAGAATTCTTGCAGGAAGTTGTATCAGTTTTGAACCCTTGCGACCATATACACAGGACAATAATAGCATTGCTGAGCAGATGATCGGTACTCTCATAGAGAAGACTACAGCAATAATGCTCGATTACTAAGCACCAAAGTAATTCTTGGCGGCATCGATTCGAACAGCAAGCTACCTAAATGCACGAACACCTAGCCACACACTTGATGGCAAGTTGCCTTACAAAATTCTACAACGGCATCGCTGATTACAAAAACCTGTGATGGAAATCAATGACAGTCAGGCTGATGATGACAAGCCAAAGCTGCACCACCTACGAAGGTTTGGGTACCTTGTCTGCAGACAGATTTCTAAGGAACAAAGGATCGACCCCAAAATCTGAGCTCGTTCCCCCTCATACATGATGCTTGGCTATGTTCACAATACCACAAAGATTAGGAAAATATGGGCTCCAGAGCAACGGAAAGTGGTCAACTGCTCAGATGTCTAATTTGACAAGAATCAAACAGCATATATATCATGCATTGATAATGAGAATGATGCACTCGGACTTCCAGAACATAAGCCGATATATACCAAAGAGCAAGTTGTTGAAACTGGGCAATCCAGTCAAGTTGTGGAGCCAAGGTTGCAAGTCGCACCCAGAGCAATACAGCTGAGGTTGCATGTCACACCTGGAGAAATACAGCCAAGTGCTGCGAAGGTAGATGATCAGACACCTGACAAGGTAGTCACCGATCCTATACTGAGTAGTACAGTTATACGCCGTACAGATGTACGTCCTGGTCAAGAACTATCAAGTTCAAGTCGTACTACAGATTTATGCACTGGTCAACATACCAATAAAAGTCAATATACCAATCAAGGATGACGTATTATAAGGAGTCATCGTCTGACAGATCATACTGCAGTGGCGGCGTTTACTTTGTCGGTGGCAAAACCACATGGCTCATTGGTGGCGAATTCGGCTGACTCGTTGGCGGCGAACTTATCTGACTTCGATCCAAGATCATATCGTGAGATGCTTAATAGCGCTCTATACAAGCGTTGGAAGTCAGCCATGCAAGAAGAATATGCATCTCTTATGGAGAATAATGCATTTACCCTCATCAAGCATACCGAAAGCAAGGCAATTGGCTGCAAATGGGTTTATAAGTCGAAGCATTATCCAGACGGAACACTCAGATACAAGGCCCAACTCATTGTCAAAGGATACGAACAAGTGAAAGGTATTGATTTTGATAAGACTTATGTGCCGGTCAGTAAACTGACTTCTTTACACTACCTGCTGTGCTTTATGGTATTCAACAGCTGGAATAGCGACCATCTCGATGTGGTTACTGTATTCCTCAACCCAGAGATTGACAAAGTTGTCTATGCTGAGTTACCTGAAGGCATTGACTGGTTGTCCGAATTGTCAAGGATAGGTTTCCTACATTTGAATAAGCCATTGTATGAACTCAAGCAAGCTCCAAGGCTATGGTACCAATCGATTGATGGCTTCCTCATCTCTATTCGCTTTCACAATGAATCGGCAGACCACAATTTATATATATGCAACCAAGGTGTAATGATACTGCTTTATGTGAATGATATTCAACTCCTCTATGCCAAATCTGCTAAGAGCAGAGCCATTGATATAAAAGAGTCTCTGATGGGTCAATATAAGATGAAGAATCTGGGACCAGTCAAGCAGTTCCTAGGACTCAAGATTAATTGTCTGCCAGACAGTTCTATCACACTTGGCCAACAGTCTTATATCAATATAATCATTCATCGATACGGAATTGAGAACACAAATACGGTCAATACTCCAATAGATTACAAGACCAGACTGGACAACGTGTCGAATAACACTGAACCTGAAGCTGATCAAGCTCAGTACCAGTCAATTGTTGGAAGTCTCATGTACGCCGCACAAGTGACACACCCCAATATTGCATTTGCTGTTGCCACGTTCAGCTGATATCTCCTCAAGCCATAGCAGATGTATATGACAGCCGCCAAACAAGTCCTTTGATATCTCTTATCTACAGCAGATGCTAAGCTGGTCTTCCTGGTCCTGGAGGGAGTTTGGAAGGATTAGTTGGCTATACAGACTCGGACTGGGCAGGTGACAGGCATGACTGTAAATCTCAAGGTGACTATATTTTCAAATTGGCTGGAACACGTATCTCGTGGAAATCGAAGAAGCAGACTGATGTTACTAGATTGACAACCAAAGCTGAATACCTAGCTTGCTCAGAAGCAACTTGAGAAGCCCAAGGGCTCATATACCTGCATCGAGACGTTACCAGTGAAACCATAGTCCCATTTATGCACTGCCACTCGAATGTTGCACTGAGCACCATACGCTCTACAATAACGAGTGACAAGGCCAAGCATATCAATGTGCCTTTCCACAACTCACGACATCTTGATGCTGCTGGTGTTGTCAAATTCACTGAGATCGATACTCTCGAGAACCTTGCAGACATTATGATGAAGGTACTACTGCCGTAGAAGCATCAATATCTTACTGACAGCATTGGTTTGCACCAGTGTTCGACATAGACCAGACCGGTCAGCCGACTTGCTCTGGTCCGACCGCCAAGACATCGACCAGACCTAGCATTTCATGGTCAGGATAGAAAATAGACCATCCTGATGAGAGGCGTAGCAAGTCCAAGTGACCACCCCTCGGTTGGCTGATGTCAGGATAAGCCAGTATTGGCACTCATAAAATAATATGCAATTTGATTAACTTCAATCTATGCTAAAATACGATAAAGGTTGGAGCTGAAGAGACTTTCCGCCGACAAACACCTTCCCCCATCATATCATTCTCTGTATTTTGCCCATCTATCTGGTGTGTTACTCGACTACCCAGTCTCCACCACATCTGGACCATCTGTCATGCCATCAGCGCGGGCAGAAAAATCACAGCCATCCTATCGACTTTCTCATTTGGAGAGCCACGCGATGACCACAAGCCGAGATGCATCTCAATACGACTCAATCATGTCAGATGTTCACACCAATCATTGTGAGCTGAATGATAACACCAATCACCGTGAGCCAAATGATGACACCTACCATCACATACCAAATGATGATACCGACTCTGTAGAAGAGGTGGTTGATGAAGATTCAATTCCTGATATCTTCAAGGGTCAGAAGAAAACACATTTCAGTTATATCTGGTTGCCTGAAAATGGTCAGGAGTATACATTGGTAGGTATGATATGGTGGAAGTGCCAGAGATGTAAGTTCCCAGATTTACCGTTAATCATAGCTGTTTTACTGATCTTGGGGTCCTACAATCAGGCACTAAGTTGAATATGTTTTCCGTCAGAACTACGAAAAAAGCCATCGAACACCTCCGCTCAAAACACAACATTGGTCCTGAGGGTGTCATTTCCAACAGGTCCACCTCCTCACCGCAGACAATCCAGCAAGCCTTCGGACAATCAATCCCGAGAATTGTTTTCAACTAGGATATATCAAAGAATTTGCTGCTTCAGTAGATCGTGGAGGGAAATGAGAGCTTTCAGATGTGCGCGTTATCCACCTTTCGGACCCTTTGCGTATATCTCACTGCATGTCAGCCTGATTACTCTGGTATCTACTGTGCTATACCGAAGAGCAGGCATGCCATCAAACGTTATCTGTTGACATGGTACGAGAGATGCGTCAGGAAGTTAAGGCTAAACTTCATACAACTCTCGTCAAGATTCACTTCTCGTTCAACAATTGGAGAAGGCCGAATCGTCACGCATACCAGGCCGTAGTTGCTCACTAGATGGATAGCGATGGCTATCTGCATGCCACTCTCCTTTCTCTACATCACTTTCAGGGAGCTCATAACAGTTTCAATCAGGCAGAACACATCTGGTGTACTATCGAAGACTATGAAATTGCACCCTTTGTTGGTATGTTTAACGTCGATAACACTACCAATAACGATACCACCCTCACTGAGATAGCAAGCCATCTACGACTAGCGGGCCACGAATCTTTCAATCCTATTGAGATACGACTTCGGCGTTTTGGTCATGTCTTGAATCTTGCAGTGAAGGCCATCCTTTGGGGAATGGATATCGAGGCATTCGATCTCAACTACGGTGAAGCACAAAGGCAGTTGGGTGTGCTGAGGGAATGGCAGCGGAAGGGACCACTCAAAAAGCTACACAATGTGGTCACATACATCCTGAAGACACCACAACGTCGTGATGCATTTGAGTCTGTTGTTAAACGTGTGTATCTTGAGGAAACCGTTCATACTGTATTTGTTGGAAACATTACACAATAGTCTAGTGACTACGAAAGCATTTTGCATGGCTTTCATTTACGAGACGCGATCGAGGAGTACGTCCGTATTGTTATTGGTGAAAACTCAAACTGTGAACACAAGCGAGAGAATGAGAATGCACTCATTGATGATGAGTTACACCCTTCTGATTGGGAGCATCGGAGGTGCATCAAGGAAATTCTATTGCCTTTCAAGCAGTGGACTCTACGTCTTCAGCACAGATACAGCGACGGTTGCATCGCTGACATCTTGCCAGCTATGGACGAGCTCCTTGCTCATCTTGAAGACATGAAGGTCCAATTCTGTGACCAGCCCGTGCTCGTACAGATGATCGAAAATGGGTGGTTAATCATGGATAAGTATCTCATTTCATCACTACAATGGTATAATTATGGTATAGTGCTATCAGATAAAAGATACTACCTCAAAACCCAACTCTGTCCAGCCTATACGATTGTGGTAGCTTTGCACCCAAACATGAAGCTCTTATACTTCCGTGAAGAATGGAAAGACAGATCGGAATGGATCACTTTGGCAGAGACAGTTGTCGATGATGTATGGAAGATATGTTACCCTGGATACGGTGTTGCTAATCCAATTACAGCTCCATACCTAAGAGGAGAGGATCCAGCTTCTGAAGAAGAGAGCCTTAGTCACTGGGAGAGAAAGCATCTTGCTGCTATTCAGCTGAACGACAACTTTGACATGATGACAAGCTCTCAGCAGGAGCTTCAACTCCATCGTGTCCAAGATGCTGTTCAGTATTGGGTTGAACGATCACAACATTCTCAGGGGAGAGATCTTGCCCGTATGGCTTTGACGTACCTGACACTTCCAGCAATGAGTGCCAAGCTGGAGCGAGTATTCAGTGGTGCCAAAATTACTCTATCTGATCGTCAATGTACGATGGGAGAAGATGCTGTGGAGGCAGTCGAATGTCTGAAGAGCTGGCAGCAGGACATCTTGATTTCGGCTACAAGGGATGATATCAGAGCCGTTGAGGAAATGCTTGATGCACTGTGTGAGGAGGCCATTGTGTAGCTTTACAAAATGTATGATTTCATTACAAGAGAAAAGGCAGGGTGCGTCCGCACGTCTGGTAGGGTATACGTATCATTGGGGACTCGTCAGAGGAGTTTTAGCACTGAACAAGACAGGAGAGGATGGTGGCACTAATAAGGAGTATCCACAGTCCCCCTTTGGACACAGCCACTGCAGTGCCAGTTCCAATGAGGCTGTCATGCCCAGTTGGTGACAATGGTGTATGAAAGTTGAAACTTCAACTTTTTGGAGTTGGCTTGGCCAACTGTGCAGAGTCAACATAGGGAAGGTCAGGATCTGACCTGATCAGACCTTTGGTCGGTCTGAGTACATCCCGACCTGACCCGACCGTACCTAAAATTGCTCCAGTCTGGTCTATATCGAACACTGGTTTGCGCTCATCTCGATAAAAGGCCCTATTGTGCCCACAGTATTGGTCTAAACTCACACGTTCATGGGATCAGTTCTTCGCACTCGCACCTTCACAAGTGGTTCCTACATTTGGGCGGTTCCGATATAGATGCCAAGACAAACGTTTGAGTCTCTTCATTGGAGTCATTGGATCTATCTCTTTATCGTTTTTCCGTTGTACAGTACTCTTTTTCCTACTGCCATTTTCTCCCACAGGGTTTACCACTGAGGTTTTAATGAGGCCATTGAGACTTTATGTTTTCCATTTTTTCATTCATTATGGCCTTCTTTCACTTTCATCCTTTATGGTGTTTCTTTATGTTGTTCAGTCTTGCTTGCATGCTTGCTGCCATGGAGTACAGCAAGAAGGAAAGTGTTGCAATATCTCACTCGTTCTGCTTTGTCATGTGTAGAATCACATCGTATACGTGTATTCAGACTTTTCACTTTTCCTGCCTTTCTCTCTAAGACAAGACAATACACATGAGACTTCATCATTCCATCAAACTTTCATCATAATCTTGACAGAAAATCACTCTATTTGTTAATCATTTGTTATCACTCAGCAGTCCCTCATAAAATATCAGTCATTCTGCGTCATCATGATGCATCACTTGAATATAGCTTTATAGATTATGTTGCAATATCTCACTCGTTCTGCTTTGACATATTGATTTGTCACCTGTAGAATCACGTCATTTACGTGTATTCAGACTTTTCATTTTTCCTGCCTTTCTGTGACACTGGGGTTGTCTAGTAACCAGAGTGTGGGTAGAATTAAAAGGTGATCAGGCTACTTTCGATAATTCACAACGGAATAATATTTGATCTTGTGCATGGGTTTTCGGTGGTAGTGTTGGTGAGGTTATTTTGTCCTGGTTTCCCTTCTGTCGAGGCAAGAAATCCCTTCCCTTTTATCTGAGAGAAGGCAGTATGAGAAGTGGTGACTCGGATTTGGATTCCCCCAAGGTGCAGTGCCCCCGTGGGTGATTCATTGGTCATAGCCGGGTGTAGATAAGGGGAGATGAGGTTTCAGGCAGCTGAGCGAGGTGTCTGGACCCAGAGCGGTCTACCCCACTTACGGGAGGTGGTCGGATCCCGCTCTGTTCAGTTCCGCTTGTTTATCTTTCAACCCCTCATCTCCGGAGTTAAACTCTTACATCCGGTCTCGGCCGTAAGCTAAACTCCATTCCTTATCTCCCTCCTAGACTCTCTGAATCGCCTCATCATCCTGCAGCCACGTACTTCTTCTAGCTACGTACTCATGATAATTTCAGGTGTAATACTACCTCTCCTCCCCCTTAGCCTTGTCCCGAGTTCTAACACTTTTCCATCATAGCCCTCCTCTTTTCTTTTCCCGGTTGCGCTGTCAGTGTATGTTGCTGAATGTGGTGCCATGACTGCAGTCCTCCTCCTCTGCAGCCCCCCCAGTCACCAGATGAGACATTCTTCTCTCAGAATGTTCTTTAATCCGTCGGTATGACTGGGCCCTCAGAGTAGGCTGATGCATACTCTTACTACCTGAATGAACTTGATGACGTTGCGCATTCGCTATGACTTCTTCACGTACTTGAGTTCCGGGGTCGACAGTTCCGGCAGAGGAGCAGGAGAGGCATGGTGTCCTTTGGGGGTGGTAACTGGTATCCAGGTAGTAACCTAAGCCTGAGCAAGCCGAACGAGCCAATAGGTGTGCCAAGGAGTGACCGCGCTGTTCGGGGGCAGTGTCACTGTCATGTTGGCCCTGTCGCCGGTTCCTATTCAGGGTAAGGAAAATATGACCGTACGGAAGCGCATCAAGTTTATTATTGTTGTTTTGTATTGTTCCATCAGATGTCTGGTCGACAGTTTCTCATGGTTGCCCGAGACGTTGGTCTTTTCGTCGAATTGAGTACTGCTGAAGTCAACTGTCCCTTCAGCCCACTACCATCAGGTCCTCGGTGGAACTGGTGTTTTCAGGGCTTGGTGAGCCGGTAGTCCCTTGGCGCGTCCGGATTTTGTCGATGAAACTCCCAGACTTTCTCCAGACCACCTACTGAGAAGTTGTCGGATGGCTCTTCCGTCCAGTCCTTTCATTTTGGATAGTTGAGCCACTTGACTAGTAAGAGTATCCTCTTGTTATTTCCCCAGCCACGTTCGACCGAAGATATATCTTCCTCCACATCGTATTCCTCTGATTGCTCGATATCATTGGCTTCCCGTAGCACCTTGGATGGGTCCAGTGGGGCCCGGTGCTCGCTTGTTCGATAGCGCTCGAGTAGTGAGACATGGAAAACGTTGTGGATTTTCCATTATCAGGGGAGCATGAGCCAGATGGCCAGTAGAGAGATGATCTTCTCAATCTGGAAGGGACCATGATTTTTGTGGTCCATCTTCTTCGACGGTCAGCATGTTTTGATGTTGCACCCGCTGAGCATCACCAAGTCTCGTACTCGGGATGCCGGGGGTTCCTTTTTTGTCGGGTTGGTGTATTAGCGTATCTGCTCCTGTGCTTCCTCCAGCCCCTTCCAGGACTCGTCGTGTACTGCGTGCATCCACTGTACGTACAGCTTGCTGGCTGGGTTGAAGGGTTCGGTTGATGCCGGGTCCATAGCTATCGGATGAAAGCCGTAGTTAGGGTAGAACAGTGACAGGCCGTTTCCCATCGTAACTGAGTTGTTGTAAGTGAACTCCACCATTGGCAACAGGTAGACCCAGTCATTCTGCTCTTTTGCCATGAAGGCCCGTAGGTCCGACTCGATTGTCTGGTTGAGGCATTCTGTTTGTCCGTCCGTCTATAGGTGGAATGCTGTGGACATTTGTGGTCGAATGCTGTACAGCCGTAGGAATTCTTTCCATAATTCGGATGTGAATCTGGAATTCCGATCTGACACGATATCAGCGGGGAGGCCGTGGTGTTACCATACCTCCCGGGCAATGATCACCGCTAGGTCCTCTGCTGTTTTCTCGCAAAGCAGGATGAAGTGTACCATCTTGGTGAAACGGTCGATTACCACCCAGAGCTGGTCGCATCCTTCCGATACTGGTAGTTCTGTGATGAAGTCCATAGCTAACAATTGCCAAGGGGGGTACGGGAGCTCTAGCGGTGACGACCGTCCGTATGGCCGGTGTCAGGTGGCCTTATCTTGTTGACACTCTGGGCAGCTTCTAATGAAGTCGATGATTCGCTGGTTCATCCCAGGCCACCAGAAGTTTCATCGGATGAGCTCGATGGTTTTGTCTTGTCCCTCCTGCTACCTTGGTGTCGTGTTCTGATTCAATGAACTGCTGTACCAATCCTTCCGGTACCAAGCATGTTTTTTCTGTAGACTATTCCTTGCTGGATCACCAGTCTTTCTTTTTCTTCCTTGGCCATCCGGCCCTTTGGCGCTGGGTCCATTAGCGTCGCTTCCTTTTGTACCTGGTCCCACGCTTGTTGATAACTCAGGTCCTTTTTCCCCTTTTCTACGACCGCCCCGCGAAAGTCCTACGACCACTGTCGACTGGGTAACGAGGTTAGTCGGGCCGATGAGCAGATAATGGTACTTGCTAGTCATTCTTCGAAGTGATTTTTTCCCAAAATTGATGTTATTGGTTGGTTTTCTATCCCCCCCTTCTCGGGGTGGTACTCCGAACGCCTTAACAATGCATCTGGTTTCCCATTCTGGTTTCCTGGTTGGTAGTGGATTTTGAAGTCCATACCGGCTAGCTCCTGTGCCCAGTGTGCCTGTCGTCGGTTTAATACTTTAGTGGTTGTAAAGTATTCCAGGTTTTCGTGGTCTGAAGAAACCTGAATTTGGTGGACTGCCCTTTCGCAGTATCGACGCCAGTGTTTGAATGCATCCACTATGGCCAGGAGTTCCTTGTCATGGATTTTGTAGTTGATTTCCACGGGTTGGAATTTGTGGAAGTGGAAAGCCACTGGGTGTAGGTGGTTTTCCTCGTCGCACTGCGATAGTACCGCTCCTATTGCGATATCGGAGGTGTCTGTTTCAATGATGACTAATTTAGTCGAATGGAAGTGGGCCAGTACTGGTGCTGTAGTGAACCGACGTTTCAGCTCCTGGAATGCTGCGTCTGCTTCGTGGCTCCAGATTTATCCTTTCCCTGATTCCTTTTTCGTTAACTCCGTAAGCGGTCTTGCTACCCGCGAGTAATTTTGGATGAAGCATCGGTAAAAGTTGGCGAATCCCAAAAAGGCCTGGACTTCTGTCAAGGAGCTCGGTGTTCTCCAGATTAGTACAGCGTCTACCTTTCCTTTTGCCATTTTTATTCCGTCTCGTCGGATGATGTACCCCAGGAATTCTACCTCGTGAGCTTTCCAGGCGTATTTTTCTGGCGATAGTGCCAAGTTGTTGGATTGTAGTCTTTTTAGAACCTCTCTGACCAATTGGTTGTCTTCTTCTTCGGTTTTTGTGAATACCAATATGTCATCCATATAGGCCAGGACTCTCACATCCAATAGGCTGGAAAGTACATGGTTCATCATGTCCTGGAAGGTTGACGGGGCATTGGTTAGGCCGAACAGCATTACCTGAAACTCGAATAGAACATAACGAGTTCGGAATGTTTTCCATTCGTCTCCTTCTCGTATTCAGATTAGGTTGAAGCTGTTTTTCAGGTCCATTTTGGGAAACCACTGGGCCCCGTGCACTCGGTCTTGTAGTTCCTGCATGAGCGGGAGGGGGTATTGGTTTGGGATGGTGACTTGGTTTAATCCTCAGTAGTCCACGTATAGTTGCAGTCCCCGTCCATTTGGTTTTGAGACGAACAGGATGGGCGACCCTGCTGGCGAGGTGAATCTCTGTATCTTCCCTGTTTTTTCCATTTCTTTTAGCCATTCTCTGAGTGTTTGCAATTCCAGCTCGGAAAGTGGGTAGATGGGTGCCCAGGGAGCCATGGCTCCTTCCTTAAGCTCGATTTTGCAGTCGTACGGCCGGTGCTCGGGGATTCTGTCAGCCGCTTCTTTGCCCATGATCCACACGTACTCGCGAAATTCCATTGGCACGATTTCTAGGTAGTCATCATTTACTGCGGAAACATGTCCAATGACGCCTTCTGTATCCTCGGTGGCTACAGATTCATCCCAGGTCAGGGGGAATTCCACTGTTTTGAATTTGCTGCAGTTGTTTAGGCCGCTGATACTGTTGAACCGTACTTCGTTCGACGTCCAAGCTCCTTGTGGGGGGTGTTTGGATACCCACTGGAAGGGAAGGAATATGTCAATACCTGCTTCCATTGGCGATATCTCGAAACTTTCCAGGGGGTAATACTTGTGGTGCTGGAGATGTAGGGGTTTGAGGGGTAGCGAGAAACATGTCCATTCTAAAGTGGGGAGCACCGGACACTTATACGAGTGTCCGTGTGCTAGCACTAGTGTGTGACTCTCTATCTACAGAAGCCCTTAGGGCAGCTGTGTGCCAAGTCCCACAAACTGTAGAAGCCATGCTATCGGCCATGCTAGCCACTCTAGGCATGGCATCCGCGACGTCCGGAATCCTCCTCCTACAACCACTTCCCTCTCAATAAAACAAGCGCCACCCCAACAAAAAACAAAAAACAACAAAAAAAAACAAAAAAAAAAAACAATGACAAACCCAACTTATAACAATAACCCCTCCCACAATGCTCAGCTGACACTCCCGGTCACTGCCATTCCATCCACCAGTAGACTCGCAAGCCATTCGCAGCGTGGTATTCACCCAGCAGCTCGTTGCTGCTGCCCCTCAGGTTCGTTAGTGGTTCCCATGTAGGGTCAACGTAACCGACCCATTGGACCAAATATTCGAGGTCTCGAACTGTGGTACCTCTGTGCTTGCAGATCGACTCAACCTTGTACTCAACGGTAGTGGTGGAGCGTAGCAGCAGTGGGGGCGGGTGTTCATGGATTCTGTCGACTCTTGACAACTTGAGGCCTGCAACGTTGAAAACCGGGTGTAATCGCCAGTGCGCCAGGATGTCGAGAACGAAAGCATTCTCGCCGGCTGACTTTAGGATTGTAAATGGACCGGCATACGGATGTTGAAACTTTCGCGAATTGGCGCTGTCGTTGGCAGTGGAATTGAGATTGGCGTAGCCGACTGGCAGCAAACAGGGGTCAAGGAATACCGAATCGCCTATCCGAAACGGGTGTGGCTGATGATGCTCATTTGCTTCCGTCACCATTGCCAATTGGGCCTCTTCCATTCGCTCTCGAAGCATCTGTAGGATCTTGATGAGCTGTTCTGCGTATTCTGTTCCGGGTCTTGAATTTGGTGTCCGTGGACCTGGTGCCAGTAAATCGAGTGGGAGCCTCGGAATGTATCCGATGTCCGCCTCAAATGGCGACATTCCTATAGCCTTGTGCTTGGCTGCTTTGTAAGTGAACTCCACCAATGGTAACAACTGGCTCCACTGCTTGGGGGATTTGAGTTGCGATATATAGGTCTTCAAAAACGTTTCCAGAGTGGCATTCGCCTTTTCCGCTTCACCGACTAACTGCGCGTGGTATGCTGTAGACATCCGGAGCTTAATCCCGAGTTGTGAACAGAACAATTGCCAGAAGCTGGAGGTAAATCGGGTGTCCTGGTCAGATACGATCAATACAGGTAGCCCCCGTGATCGAATGTAACCGTCAATGAACGCTGTTGCGAACTTTTCTGCAGTGAGCTCAGCTTCCTTAACAGGAATACAACATGCTCGCTTCATCAGGGGATTGATAATTGTCACTACAAAATCGTAACCGGCTTCCGACGTCGGTAACGTGGTGATGCAATTGATGTTCATGCGTTCTGCATGTTCGACTGGAATCGGTAGTGCCTGCAGGAGTCCATACGGCCTGGCATTCTTGTGCTTGATTCGGTGGCATACGTCACATCCAGCAATCCATTCTGCGACCAAATCAGTCAACTTTGGCCAGTAGTACCGAAACCCAACCACTGCTGCTGTTTTTGCGATGCCACTATGTCCAACGCCCAGAGTAGCATCGTGTGCTTCTCGAATGACGTCTGTTCTCAAGAATTTTGGGATACATAACCTTCCGCCCGACGGCTTATGGTACAGCAGGCCTTCTTCGAGTGTGTACGACTTTGCTCGTTCATTAACACGGCGAGACTGCTTCAAACTTGTCTTTTTGTCCTTGTTTTCATCACTATTGCTCAAATATTCTCGAACTGGACCGAAAATTGTATCCTCCCCATAACCTTTTCAAACATCATTCAGCCACTCGGTTGAGGCTGACACCCGTATTTCGATGACCTTGAGGTACTGCGGATCGATCTTTGGCTGCTCTCCCTGCGTGTAGGCAATTCTTCTGAGTGCGTCTGCCACAACTTTCACTGCTCCAAGAAAGTATTTGACCTCGTAGTCGTGCTGTTGGAGCCTGTCAAGGTGATGCCACGGACGGCTCGTCAGCTTATTTTGTCCTAGGATATGCTGCAATGATGCATGATCTGTATAGATGGTGGTACATTTCCGCCCATGAACGTAGCAGGCCCAAGGTTCCAGATTTGCGCTGAATGCAAGGAACTCTCGGTCGTATGCTGGATACCTCGCCTCGACCGCATGGAGCTTCCTCGAAAAGTGTCCCAGTGGCCGTTCCACTAACCTCCCTTCAAACATCTGTTTCTGCACTAGAACACCACCAATAGCCGTGTCCGACGCGTCTGTACGCAGCATGAAGTCGGCATCTGGATTCAAAGTTGCCAACACTGGTGAAGATATCAAGGCCTCCTTGAGGTCCTTGAACTGATCCGCATGTTGGCTGGTCCATATGTATTCACTCTTGGGTTTCGAGGTGAGGTCATGTAGCAGATGTGCCCGGTGGACGAATTTCGGTACAAATTTCCAGTAGTAGCCTGCCAATCCCAGAAACCCGTGGAGTTCTGTTGGCGTTTTGGGTGTTGGCAAATCCCGTACTGCCTTGACCTTCTTTTCTTCTGTGTGAATACCATGTCTATTCACTCTGAAACCAACAAACGACGTTTCCAGAGTACCAAACACGCATTTGGCCTCACTGAGATGTAACCAAGCGTTCCGTAATGCCTGTAACACACCTTCCGCATGCGTCTTGTGTTCTGCCAGTGTTTTCGAAAAAATCAGGATGTTATCGAGATTTACAATTGAATTCCGACGATGTGGGTGCAATATTTTGTGCATCACATGCATGAACATGGCTGGTGCATTTGCAAGTCCGAACGGAATGACCTTATACTCGTAGAATCCATCTGGTGCTATGAACGTGGTCTTGTGGCAGTCGTCTGGGTGAACCCATACTTGGTGGTATCCACTTGCCAAGTCCAGCTTGGTGAATACACGTGCTCCGTGGAGTTTATCCAGCAAGTCCTCGATGTATGGCAATGGATACCAGTCTTTGGCGGTTATTGAGTTCAATCCGCGATAATCGACGCACATTCGGAGTGTGGCGTCTGGCTTTTTCACAAAGATTATTGGTGCCGCATAACGCGAGTGAGAGTCTGTCACCCACCCCTTTTCGAGCAGCTTTTTGATCTGGACCTCAAACCCGTTCCTTTCAGACTGTGTCATCCGGTACGGCTGGCAGTGGGGAATTTTTGCCGTTGGGTCGGTATGAATGCAGAAGTCATGCTCCCCTGGTGGTGGAACGCCACTGGGCAGTTGAAAGAGATCGTCAAAATGGCGCCTGATTTAAATTCTCCACTTCCCCAGATCTGCCAGAACGGAATCATCCTCACCGAATTCATCACCCATCTGGCGTTCCCGGATGTCGATCACAAATATCCTATCACCACTGAATCTTGACATCGCCCATCTCGTTTCGTTTGCGGATATCAGAATAATGGATGCCGCTTTGGCTACTGCCGTGCAATGGTTGTGAACTTCCCGGTAGCAGCCTTGGTGTGGTCGAAGCCCTTTCAATGCCAGTTTAGGTACAAATGTTGGTCGTCCATCCATTAGCAATGACCAATCGGCATCCAACAGGTGTAAAACGTTGTCTGAATCCACCAGATGGCATATCTTCGAGTGCCAATCTTTTCCAATAATAATGTCGTAGGCACCCTTAAGATCAAATACAGTGTACCAACCGGTAACATATGCGTAATTCCCAGTGATACCATGTATCCGTCCATTAAGCCAAACTTGGTACCTATCTTCGGGGCGATGTTTGGTTCCGGCTGTGATAATTGACACGCGTCCAGCATATCGAAAAGGTAAACCAAGCTGTTTTGTGAATGCGGTATCGATATAACAGTGTGACACACCCGGGTCCATTAGGGTGTAAGCTGAGCGAGTTTTGGAATGAGAGGTTTGGACTTTAGCGTAAAAACGTAACAATTCACTTTTATCAATAATGTCTTTCCGTATAACATTAAGGTTTGTCAAATAAAGTCTCACTGCCTCTCTTTCATTAGTAGGAGGACGCCCTGTCACTCCTACTGAGCGCCTTTTCCCTCGCTCTGCCCCACCTTACTAGTCTTCTCCCAGTCTGATCAGCCCAAGTCCAACACATCCGTGAGTCCTGTATTATCATCAAGTATTTCCTCCTGCGACCAACCTCCACCTAAGTATGCTCCAGATCTCGCCTCCGGATCATCAACATTGTTGACACGTTTGGGCGGCGCACGCCAATTAGGTTGGTTGGCTCCAGTACGGTAGGAAGGTTGACCAGTACGGTGCGATTACTGCTGAGCGGGTGACGACTGGTAGGATGGTTGACGCTGCTTCTGGAGTCCCTCGCGCCCTGCCTCGCGTCCTCCTCGAGGTTTGAATTGCGCCGTACTGTTATCCATGCTCGGAGTGCTGCATTGACGTGCGATGTGACCAAACCCAAGGCAACGGTGGCACTGTATCCTTCCATCGATGACCGCATTTAGTTCATCATTCTCGATGTTACTCAAGTCCATCGGATCACCTTGAGCAGTGGTAATGTTTGGGGAGAGGGTCAGGGTGCCGCCTCCGGACGGCATTTCGAGAAACGGCAGAGTGCACGCAGCAACTATATCCATCATGCCGGACAACGTCATCTGCTTCTGACTGTTGCCGCCGAGAACATCCATAAGACATGCCTGCTGGGATATATCGTTTTGCGTCGCTTCAGGTTGCTTGATTAGGTATTCCTCCCACAGTGGGTATTCCCTCGTAATGGTGAGCGACCCGCCCAGAATGGTGATCAGTTCCAACACTCTCTGGTTGAAGGACAAAACCTGCTGGCGGCTGAATTTCAACACATACCATTCACGGCAAATTACCGAAATAGCCCGTTCCAGAACGTATTGGCGCTTGAAGAGGACCTTCACAGCGTTCCATGTGGTATTGTAGTTGTAATCCTTTGGTGGGATAGTATCCACACCCTGCTTCTTCATGCAGTTCTCGAACCAGTGGAACACTTTGGCGGTGAGAAAACGCCAGAAGGTGTCGATCTTCTGGTTGTCTTCGGACACTTTTTGACAGACTGCTCCTCCCTGTTGCACGTAGTGCTGCACGTCTTCGAGAAATTGAGCGACAACCTCTAAGTCCTGGGAACCATCAAACCACTTTGGCTCATGCAGCTTGATTTTTTGAACGATCAGGTTTTGGCTCGGGGCCCTATCTTGTAGTTTTGCAGTTTGTTTGCTTATGTAAAAAGGTGATTGCAGCGATGCTTCCAAACCGCTGTCTCCTCCTCTGCCTTACGAAGTCAGTGCTCCAGTGCCGCCAGATCCGCAATCTTCACAGAAGCCTCCCGGTGACTGTCGTACCACTACGCGTAGGCATTTAGGACCACTTCGGCTGAAACAGCTACGACTACTACGTTTTCATCAGGCAATAGGTTCGCTTCACCAATCCACTCGAGTAGCTCACCCAGCTCCGGCCAAAGTTTCGGGGTGTTTGACATTGCTCGCTGTTTCGGCATGCCTTGTTTTGTTCGCTGCGCTATGAAAATGCTCGCTGTGCTTTGGAAATGCTCGCCATGCTTTGGAAATGCTTGCCGTGCATTGGAAATGCTCGCCGCGCTTTGGAAATGCTCGCCGTGCTTTGGAAATGCTCAGCGATTCTGCCCGATACACGGGTTATATAGGCAGTAGCTCACCCCGGCGAACGGGTCATTGAGACTGCTGGATGGCATGTGTGTTGTCGTGTGTGTACAGCATGTGAATACCGCGTGTGAATACGGTGTGTAAATACAGCGTGTGAATACGGCGTGTGAGTATCGCTCGCCGCGCCCTCCCGAAGCTACTTTTGACACGAGAGTCCATTTGCTGGGCCGTCCTGTGTCTCATTGCTCGGTTTCCTGATTTTTCTCGATTTTCTCGTTGTCCTCTCGGGATCTTGAAAATGCTCGCTGTGCTTTGGAAATGCTCAGCGCTTCTGCCAAATGAACGGGTTATATAGGCAGTAGCTCAGCCCGGTGAACAGGTAGTTGAGACTGCCAGACGGCGTGTGTATACGGCATGTGTGTATAGTGTGTGAATACGGCGTTCGATTTCATCCCGAATCGGCTCGATTCGCACAAATTCTTCTCGAATCCGCCTGATGAACGGGTTGGCCTATCTGTATGGTGTGAGAATATGGCGTGTGAATACAGTGTGTTAATACGGCATGTGAATATCTTTTTCTAGAAGGTTAGCGCACTGTATGTGACTGGAAACAGCTTGGTGAGACGTATGGTATGGGCTCCGAAATGCCAGCCCCCACGCTTACCACTCACCATACCCTCCCGCAGCTATTTTTCACGCGAGAGCCCGTTCGCTGGGCCGTCCCGTGTCTCGTCGCTCGGTTTCCTCGTTTTCTCGATTTTCTCGTTGTCCTCTCGGGATCTTTATGTTTCTCCGCCCTCCTTCTGCTTATCGCTGGTCGTGCGGGGCAGGGAAATAAAGAATATTCGCCGCTGGTCATACGGGGCAGAGAAAATAAAGGGTTGCTATCAGTTGAGGGGTAGCGAGAAACATGTCCATTCTAAAGAGGGGAGCACTGGACACTTATACGAGTGTCCGTGTACTAGTGCTAGTGTGTGTGACTGTCTATCTACAGAAGCCCTTAGGGCAGCCATGTGCCAAGTCCCACAAACTCTAGCAGCCACGCTATTGGCCATGCTAGCCACTCTAGGCATGGTGTCCATGACGCCTGGAATCCTCCTCCTACAGGTTTTGTATATAGCTGCCCAGCGCCTTTAACGATTTCCCCCAGGTACCTTTCGACCTGGATCGGGCAGTTGTGTCGGATACAGTGGATCCCTAGTCTTTTCATTGTTTGTTGGTTTATTAGTGCTATGGAGCAACCTGTGTCCAATAGCTCCGTAACGGTGTGTTGTTTGTCGTCCTGATGCAGTAGCATCGTAATTATTGGGCGAGCGCCGCTTGTGGGTTCCTTTTTTCGCTATGGCGAGGTTCCAGCACTTGGTTCTACCTTTTTTCGTTTTTGAGATATCCCACATACTTTTGGCGTCCTGCGCTACGGTGGGGCCCGACGCTTTAAAAATCCAAGTCAGAGCCCTCCCATCGCTGGGTGAGAGTTGGTTCGATTTCCATGGTTTCCACCACCGCTACCTTCTGTTGTTTTGAAGGCGTGGCTTCTGATTCCTTGGTGTGCTTGCGTTTCCCTTGATTCACCACTGATACCTTGCACGGAGTCCACGGCAGGGTGGTTCCTTTCCTTGCGGAGAACGATAAGTATTTGTTGGTCTTGTGTCCACTTCTTCCACATCTCCAGCAGTCTTCCAAACTTCTTCCGTATTCCTCTCATTCCGTGGCCAGTACGCCTTTAAGGGTAGCCTACTTCTTGGGCCACGCTCTCCACTTTCCATACCAGTTTTCTCGCTTTCGGGATCCTTGGGCCTCTTCATGCCTAGGTTTTCGGGTTTCCTTGCCTTTTCGGGCGTTGTCAAGGGCCTTTTTTCCTTGACTGTCCTTTTTCCTCTCGTCTTTGCAGGCCGGTGTTCCTTTTGCTTTCATGGCCTCCTTGACCTATCTGAGGGTTTTCCTTTTTTCCACTTGTATTCCCGCTCGGTAGGTAGCTTGCAGGAACGGCTCATTGTCCACCAGGTCTTCTGGGTTTTGGTTGAACCTCATGTCTAGTATGCTGTCAGGCATGGCTAGGTCAATCTTCTCCCTTATGCTTTCTCCACTGGCTTTTGTGAAATTATTGAGGCCCGGGATTAAGTCATATACATTCAGATTAAGCCCTGGTATTTCAACTGCCCTAGCTTTACCTGGGTATCCGCTGCCTCTCGTTCGTTATGGTATTCTGCTCGGATGGCCGCCGAGTAGTTGGTCCAGGTGTCGTTGTCTTGGAGTCCTCAGTATCAGTGTAAATGCCAGGCCAACGCTGGGTCCGTCAGCAGTGTTCCGATCCAGGCGATTTTTTGTCAGTCGACTGTTTCCGGGTAGAAGCCCAGATACATGGTCACCGATTCCCACCATTGGTTGAACGCTGTTGTGCTTTTTCCATCAAAATCCTCGGGGTTTTTCATCTTGAGCCTGTAAGTGTTGATCCGTTTCGGGCTTGGTTCTGTGAGCTGCTGGGCCCTGGCTACTCCTTCCGCAACCAGCTGGATGAGTTCTTGCGAGGAGATGTGGGGTTGACGATTATTTGGTGGACTGGGCGGAGTTGCTGTTTTCGATGAGGGGTACGGCAGTGTGGCCGGTGGTCCTCCAAGTCCTCCTCCCACGGCTTCCATGCCTCGATGGTGATGTGGCGTTACCAATCGCCTAAACCTTTGAAGCATGTCCCTCATTTCAGCGGTTGAGGGTGGTCGTGGCCGGGGCGATTCAGGAATCGCAGGTCGGCGAGTTCACTGCTGGGTTGGCATTGGACTCAGGCGGAGCGGACTTTCTAGTGTCGGCTGTGTTGCTGGGATCGTTGGATTGCTGGCGCCCGTGGGCCTTGCTGGCCTTCGCTATTGTGGAAGCCTTGCTGCCACCTGGTATCGTGTTCGTGTTGGCATTATTAGTAGCGGAATTCGGGTTGCGATTCGCTGGATTACCACATGTGCTTCCTGGAGCTGCTTTTCCAGCGTGTTTACTCGGTTTTGGTGGGTGCTTGCCCATAGTTCTACGTTTCCCTGGAAGTTAGCTAGGTGCTGGCTTTGGGCCACATTAGATTCTGCGAGGAAGGATAATGAGTCGTTTACCTGTACGAGCTGGGTCGTCTGACAAATTTGCTGCTGGTTAGTCTCCTGCGTTTGCTCAATGATGGCCTTCCAAACATCTGTGGCAAAGGCCTGGTAAGCCCTTACTGTGGCGGCCAGTTCGCTGCATATCCATTCCTCTGCGATTTTTTTATTAGCACTTACCCGGTCATATACATACCTGGTTCCGTCCGCCAGGGCATGGTAGGCGCTTTCGACCCAGTGGATATGTTGATCCGTTTGGTCGACGGTGTCACCGCATAGCTCTAGTAGCTGCCTCAGGTCTTTTTCGGCCTGCTTCTGTTGTCAGGCCAATGTTCTGATCCATACTGCTGGGTTGGTCACTTCCACCGCATCTGCTTCTGGGGAGGTTCCATCAGTAATCTGGAGTATGTCGTTTGGCGCTTCGAGGCAGAGCATATTGAAGTCCGACGAGGTGGTCATTTCAATAGAGGTCTAGGAAGTGTTCTGTGTAGATGGTTTCGTCGTCGTAAAAGACGTAGTCACAGATCTCATGAAACTCGTATCCGTCGAGGTCGGCACACAGTTGCCTCAAACTGCAATTGAACCAGTATTGGGTATACCAGTTTTCAGGGGTAGAATCAATTTGCGCATTTTCTGGGATTGGGTTGTCGATTTCTGTATCCCATTCGCTCGAGTCAAGGATGGAGTCGATGGTTGAGAACGTGTGGTCAACGGGACATCGGTTCGAATATGTTCTGGAATTCGAGAAGGTATTGATCATCTTGTTTGAAGGCGGGCATGTGCTGGTGTCCTTTAAGAAAGTAGGGTGATTTTGGATCAAAGATTATAGTGTGACACTGGGGTTGTCTTGTAACCAGAGTAAGGGTAGAATCAAAAGGTAATCAGGCTACTTTCGATAATTCACAACGGAATAATCTTAGATCTTGTGTGTGGGTTTTCGGTGGTAGTGTTGGTGAGGTTGTTTCGTCCTGGTTTCCCTTCCATCGAGGCAAGAAATCCCTTCCCTTTTATCTGAGAGAAGGCAGCGTGAGAAGCGGTGACTCGGATTTGGATTCCCCTAGGGTGCAGCGCCCCCATGGGTGATTCATTGGTCATGGCCGGGTGTAGATAAGGGGAGATCAGGTTTCATGCAGCCGAGCAGGGCATCTGGACCCAGAGCGGTCTACCCCTCTTATGGGAGGTGGTCAGACCCTGCTCTGTTCAGTTCTGCTCATTTGTCTTTCAACCCCTCACCCCCAGAGTTAAACTCTTACAGCCGGTCTCGGCCGTAAGCTAAACTCCATTCCTTATCTCCCTCCTAGAATCTCCGAATCGCCTCGTCATCCTGCAGCCACGTACTTCTTCTAGCTACGTACTCTAGATAATTTCAGGTGTAACACTTTCTCTCTAAGACAAGATAATATACATAAAACTTCGTCGTTTTATAAAACTTTGATCATAATCTTGACAGACTATGAGCCCGGGTCAGTGCAATACCAGTCTCCAATTCATATCCATTTAATCTATCAATAATCGTCCTCAGGTTCGGTTGGAAAATCTATTTCTCATTATTCTCCACCGATTCGCGAATTTACCACCTGCGCATGTCTACCCAGTATTTCAACCAAGAATGTCTTCCAACAGTGATCAGTCATCAAAGATCTACTAGATGTTGAAGTTCAGGTCTTTCAAGAAGCTAAGCAATACAAACTATACTATCTGAAAAGGTGATGTGACTGTCATTCTGCAGGCGATGGGTACTTATACGATCGTCAATGGAGAAGAAGAAGAACCTGCAGCTATCATTACAGCTGCTGCAAGGACCGCAACAGCCGACTACCAAAAGCGACGAGCCCACGCAAAATCTTCCATTCATTTCTTCTGCACCGATAAAGCAGCTATTTTCATGAAGGGACTGATGGATCTAAGGGAGATGTGGCAACTCCTGAACGAAAGACTCAATCTGACGACTTCATACATTGAACATACTGCTATTGTTGTACAGTTTCAGAATGCATGACCCACTGCTGGAGAGAGTGTTAGTGTCTACATCATTCGACTACAAGCTTTTCAACTTCAATTTCAAGGGTCAACGGAAGAAATAATGGAACAAGCTCTAAGGACCCACATTTACACTACTGTACAACTCAAATTTAAGACTTCTATTGGCCATCTCAAACAAACTGCGGGAGTTACTATTCCAAATCTCATTACGGTAGTAAAGGAAACCTGAGGAAGAAAATAAGATGGAGGTTACAATTGTCGACTCCAAATCGGGAACAGGCCTTTACTCTTGTGGTCGTGCAGGCCTTGGAGGCTATCATGGTCATGTCAGTTATGGCAGTCATGGAGGTCGAAGTGGATATAGTGGTAAAGGGACAAAGAATCACAGCTGTACATACTGCAGCAATGACAATTATACAACCAAAGACTGTTGGTAGGGTCAGAAAGAGCAAAACCAACAACAGCAAATGCAGCCATACAAACATGCACAAGATGCTGACGGTGGTAATGCTGTCATCTGCTATGATTGTGGTGAATCCAGTCATATGCGCAATGAATGGGAATTGAACAAATGGGTCGACCAAATCAGAAGAAACCGCAATCGCACATCAGGAAAAAAAATGTACGTCCAGACGCACAAGGCGCTTGGGACGCTCTGGACGTACCCTGGCAGCACACATACCGCTCCCAATGCAAAATGCACAGGAAATGTGAATTCGGACGCAGCTCACCATGGTATCTGCTTACTGAAGGGAGTGTGGGGGCGTATTTTCCTTATAGACACAGCCGTAACAGGGCATTTCCCTACCGACGCACAGTGTCTGGGCATTTTCCTTCTGGATGCAGCTGTGTCAGGGCATTTTGTCAGAATAATGGGCGTCCGGAGATGACGGACCGGAGACGGCGTCCGGAGATGACGGACCAGAGGTAACATGTCCGGAGATGACAGCAGCCTTAGTCTCCGAGCACCGGTTCGGGAGACTGTCTTCCGTCCTTTCCCCTTGGCGAGTCCCTCAGGCGCATTGTATATAGAGAGAATGTTCCTCCTTCGACTTTGTATCAATCAACCAATTCACTATCTTCGTCTCTATCGATCCCTATATTCCAACAGGTTATGAGCCTGGATTGAAAGCTCTGCCAATCCACTACCCATCAATAATCGCACCCGCCGTACCTGCCGTTTTGCACCTCGCTTCTGGTCTTATCCCTGCACTCTCGTTTTTTAAGCCTCAAGTTTTGGAGCCATGTCGCGTCCGACGACATCGCCAAGATGGTCTCAACCAGACAACGCGTTACCTTTGCAGTCACCAGCCTTTACAACGTCCGAAACTACCGCTCTTTTGAGAACAACATGAGATCATTCCCTACTGCTGAGTGCCCTCAAGATTGTTACCCACAACGAAATATTCCGTCGCACTCTGACACGATGTACTGCCTAGGGCCGTGACTACAATCAGTGCGATGACCGCGCATTGACGATCTACCTAACAGTTGAACCCACGATTCAAGCCTTCATCTAAAGTCCTCCTGTGAACGAAATTGATTCTGCAGCCCACGTCTGGGAAATTCTTGGCCAGGAATATGACTCTGCCTTTACAATATTTGGTCTTTGAAAACATCTCGAGCCTACTCGCCGTTCACCAGGAATTGGCCAGAACCGACGAAGCGATCTCGGATACCACCGTCATTTGCCACTTTCTTTTCGAGCCGTACCACTATCTTTCGATATTATCGTCGGCGTTCCCAATGACAAACATTAGGGGGAGGAGCTATGTATGCGCTCGGTGATGATGGAGTAGCTGCGGCACCCCACACCGCAGCTGCCGTGCACTCTCGAGGGGGCAGAGCTGTGTAAGCGCCTTGGTGATGACGGAGCAGCTGTGGCGCCCCACACCGGAGTTGACGTATGCGCTCGGGGGAGCTGTGTGCGCGCTTTGTGATGACGGAGTAGCTGAGGCACCCCATACCGGAGCAGATGCACGCACGCGGGGGAGCTGTGTGCGCTCTTGGTGATGAGGAGCAGCTGTGGCGCCCCACACCGGAGCTGTGACACTGGAGTTGTATCGTAACCGGAGTGCGGAGAGAATCAAAGGTAATCAGGCTACTTTCGATAATTCACAACGGAATAATCTTAGATCTTGTGTGTGGGTTCGGTGGTAGTGTTGGTGAGGATGTTGGTCCGTTTTTCTCGTCAGGGTGAGCAATCTTTTTCTTTTTATCCACGATAGACCAGCGTGAGACATAGTGATTCAGGGTATGTATCTTCCCGAGGTCGTACGGACCCCGCTCGGAACATGGGCGGATTCATTGGTCCTGGCAGGGAGAAGATAAGGGAGATGAGGGTATGTTTGCTCTACTGCATGTGTGATGCGGCCGAGCAGGGTGTGCAGCTGTGTCAAGAGGCTGTCTGCTCCGATCATGGTGGAGAGTGTTCTCCAATCGTGGTGGAGAGATGTGGTCGCCTAGCTGTTCCGCTCGTTGCACAAACCATTCCCCCTCACCCAGAGATAACTCTTACGTCCGGTGTCTCGGCCGAGAGCTAACCCCATTCCCTTAACTCCAGCGGGGTAGGCCTGAGCTTCAACCCCGCTCCTCCTAGACTCTCTGAACCTGTGAGCCCCAAGGCCCCTCACTATGTATGACTCGTGATGCTAGCTATCTAGATAATCTATGTAGTTTCGTACCGATGATTTCTCATGTGTAACACTACCTCCCCTCCCCCTTAGCCTCGTCCCGAGCGCCAATTTTCGTTCTATCTAAGTAGCCTGTCTCTTTCTTGGATCGTGAGATTCTTTCAATGCAGAGTTCCTTGCAGCATCACGGACTGCAGTCCTCCGCCCCTGCAGCCCTCCCAGCCACCGGATCAGGGCATCATTCTCTGTAATCCGTCGGAATGGCTGGACCCTCTGAGTAGGCCGATGCGTAATCATACTGTCAATGTCTCTCGCCAGGTAACTGTGTCCATGAAGACAAAAGCACCAGTTTTCCCTGTGCGCATCCTGTCGATCTTCGGCTGGGGCACCTGAAAGGAGTAACCAAGCCTGAGCAAGCCGAACGAGCCAATGGTGTGCACACAGAGGTGTCCGTCTACCGCCAGGATCCGCCACCTGTTGGTGGGTTCGTCTTCCACGGCAATTACGCCGGCGCGGAGTTTGTTCGTCCGTCGTTCGCTGAGTCGGGCACTCGTATATGGGAGCATATGACGCTTTTCCGGGTCTGGGACACGTGGAATGAGTGACCTTCTCGACTCAGGGTTAGTGCCCGGGCGCCCTTCTTGCCCTCGTAGGTGTACATACAGAGGTGTGCCGTACCAAGCGCCTATGGCTTCCGTCCGATCGTGTCCGACGTATCCTACGATGGTTCGTCGTGCCGGAGCTTCAGTGCCCAAGAAGCGGGTCTTTTCTTCGTTTGAGTGTGGGAGGAAATCCTCCAGCCCCTTCGTACCTACTACCCCCCGTGCTTCGAGGGCCCTTCTATGGACATCCCTCCTAGTCGTCGGCGAGTCGGTAGTCCCTCGGCGTGCCCAGATTTCGTTGGTGAAACTCCCGGAGTTTCTCCAGACCGCCTACTGAGAAGTTGTCGAATGGTTCTTCCGTCCAGTCTTTGCGTTCTGGTTAGTCGAGCCATTTGACAAGGTATAGGATTTGTTTGTTATTTCCTAGACCGCGTTCAACCAAAGACATAACTTCTTCCACGTCGTATTCCTCCGACTGTTCGATGTCGTCCGCCTCTCGCAGCACCTTGGATGGGTCAGGAGGCGCTCGGTGTTCACTGGTTCGGTACGGTTCGAGTAACGATACGTGTAAAACATTGTGTATCTTCCATTTACGGGGAAGCGTAATGCGTACCGCTAGAGGAGAAACGATTTTCTCGATTTGAAAAGGGCCATGATTTTTGTGGTCCAGCTTCTTCGAGGGGCGGCGTGTTTTGATATTGCTTCCGCTGAGCATTACCAAGTCTCCCACTTGGTATGCCGGGGGTCTCTTCCGATTCGGGTCCGTATAACGCCGCATTAGTTTCTGGGCTTCTTCCAGCCCTTGCCGGGACTCGTCGTGCACGGTGTGCATCCAATGGGCGTATACTCTGCTAGCCGGGTTGAGTGGTTCTGTTGACGCCGGGTCCATGGCCACCAGGTGGAAGCCATAGTTAGCGTAGAATGGAGACATACCATTTCCAACCGTGATCGAGTTGTTGTAAGCGAACTCGGCCATGGGTAGCAGGCGTACCCAGTCATCCTGTTCTCGGCTGACCAAGGCACGGAGGTAGGCTTCTATTGTCTGGTTGAGCCGTTCCGTTTGTCCGTCCGTTTGCAGGTGGAACACTGTCGACATTCGAGGTCGAATGCCGGAAAGTTGTAAAAATTCTTTCCAGACTTCCGACGTGAACTGAGAGTCTCTGTCCGACACGATATCAGTGGGGAGGCCATGGTGCTTCCATACCTCTCGGCCGAAGATGATGGCCAGGTCCGCCACTGTTTTATCCCTGAGCGGAAGGAAGTGTGCCATCTTGGTGAACCTGTCGATGATCACCCAGAGCTGGTCGCATCCTTCTGAAAGTGGGAGCTCCGTGATGAAGTCCATGGCGATCGATTGCCAGTGGGCGTACGGGAGTACTAGGGGCGAGGATAGACCGTATGGCTGGTGACGAGTCGCCTTGTTTTGCTGGCATTCCGGGCAGCTCCTGACGAAGTCGATGATTCGTTCGTTCATCTTTGGCCACCAGAAGTTTCGTCGTATTAGCTCAATGGTTTTGTCCTGTCCCATGTGTCCGGCCACTTTCGTGTTGTGTTTTGATTCCATTATCTGCTGTACCAGGTTCCTCGGGACCCAGAGTAGGTTCCTTCTGTACAACAGCTCGTTTTCTCTCCTTAATTCCTTGACCTTTCGGTCCTTCGGTGACAGTTCTTCTGTCACCGCTTCCTGTTTCATAGCCTGTGTGTAGGCTTCGTCCTTTTTCCCTTCTTCCTTGACCCTCACCAGGAATTCTTCCAACCATTTTCTTTCCGGGAGTGATGCTATCCTTGCCGATGAGCAGACGAACGTGCGCGACAGGCGTTCTTCGAAGTGGTTTTTTCCCAAAACAGTCGTTATTGGCTGGTTTTCTACCCCCCCCTTTTCAGGGCGGTACTCCGAATGCCTAGACAGGGCATCTGGCTTCCCATTTTTCGTCCCGGGTCGGTAGTAAATTCTGAAATCGATTCTGGCGAGTTCCTGGATCCATCGCGCTTGTCGGCGATTTAGCACTTTGGTCGTTGTGAAGTATTCCAGGTTCTGGTGGTCTGAGTAGACTTGGACCTGGTGGATTGCTCCTTCACAGTATCTTCTCCAGTGCTTGAAGGCGTCTAACACTGCCAGGAGTTCCTTGTTGTGGATCTCGTAATTGATTTCCGCGGGCAGAAACTTTCTGGAGTGGAACGCCACCGGGTGCAGACGGTTTTCGTTGTCCCGTTGTGACAGGACGGCTCCTATCGCGAAGTCCGAGACGTCTGTTTCGATAATGACTGGTTTTGCAGCGTCAAAATGAGGCAGGATCGGTGCTGTGGTGAATCGCTTTTTCAGCTCCTGAAAGGCCGCCTCCGCTTCCAGGTTCCAGCTCCATTCTTTCCCTTGTTCCTTTTTTGTTAACTCTGTTAGTGGCCTTGCCACTCTGGAGTAGTCCTGGATGAACCGTCTGTAAAAGTTGGCGAACCCTAGGAAGGACTGCACCTCTGTTAGGTTTCGAGGCGTTTTCCATTCTAGTACCGCATTGACCTTTTCCTGAGACATTTTGATCCCCTCACGTCCTATAATGTAGCCTAGGAACTCCACCTCTTGAGTTTTCCAGACGTATTTCTCCGGCGAGGCTGCTAAGCCGTTTCTTTGTAGCCTTCTCAAGACTTCCCGGACGGTATTGTCGTGCTGCTTCTCGGTGTCTGCGTAAACCAGTATGTCGTCCATCTAGGCTAAGACGCCGACGTCCAACATATCTGAAAATACATGGTTCATCATATCCTGGAAGGTGGACGGGGCATTTGTCAGTCCGAATGGCATGACTTGAAATTCGAAGATGCCATAGCGGGTTCTGAACGCTGTTTTCCATTCGTCGCCTTTTCGAATTCGAATGAGGTGAAACCCGTTTTTGAGGTCCATTTTCGTGAACCATTGGGCCCCTTGGACTCGGTCCTGTAGTTCCTGCATCAGTGGCAAAGGGTAGTGGTTACGGATTGTGATGCGATTGAGTGCCCGGTAGTCCACGCATAGGCAAAGCCCTCTTCCATGAGGTTTAGGCACAAAGAGGATCGGAGAGCTGGCCGGAGATGTGGAGTGCCTGATTTTCCCTGTACGCTCCATCTCTTTTAGCCATTCCCTGAGTGTCTGGAGTTCTACTTCGGACAGCGGGTATATGGGTCTCCAGGGTGCCGTGCTTCCTTCCTGGAGGTCAATTTTGCAATCGTACGGTCGGTGCTCCGGGAGGGCGTCTGCGGCTTCTTTCTCCATGATTCCCATGTATTCGCTGAATTCTTTGGGGACTGCATCGAGCGGATGTCCTTCCGACACCGTCGAGACATAGCCGATAAGGCGGGCGTCCTGATCTAGGAGTACGGATTCATCCCAGGATAGCGAAAATTCCCTTTGTTCGAATTTGGTGCATTTCGCTAGGTATTCGGTGCTATTGAAGCGTATTTCGGCGTTCGTCCAGGAGCCTTGTGGTGGATGTGTCATTATCCAGTTGAACGGGAGGAAGACGTCGATGTTTCGTTCCATTGGGGAAATTTCGAAACTCATTGTGGAGTAGTGCTTTCGGTGTTGAAGGGGTATTGACTTTGTATAGAATTGGCCTGCTCCCTTGATGCTTTCCCTGGTGCAGCTCTCGATGCTATGGGCTTGTTTATGCTTCAGTTATTCCAGACCCAGTCATTCCACTGTTTCTTCGTTTATCAGCGCTATTGAACAGCAGGTGTCCAACAGTGCTCGGAATAGGGTTTTCTTGTCGCCTAGGTGTATTAACATATCGATCACCAGGCGAGTGCCGCTTTCGGGTTTCCGTTGTTTCTTGGACGGGGTTCCAGCACTTGGTTCCTCGTTTCTTCGTTTCTTGGATGCCCCGCATATTAGCAAGGATGCTTTGGGGTGCAGCGGGTCCCTGCCTCCTAAAAATCCGAGTCTGATTCCCACAGGGGAGCGATGGCGTCTGTTTCCATGGTGTCGACAGCTGCTACCTTCTGTTTTTTGGCCTGCGGGATCTCCCTCGGTTCTTCTAACTCCTCCGATCTCTTCCTCTTTCCTTCAGCTACGGCTGATACCTTCCAAGGTGCGGTCGGCAGCGGAGTTCCTTTTGTGGTATTGAAGGAGAAGCATTCGAAGGTTTTGTAGCCACTTCTGCCACATCGCCAGCAGTTGTCTCTTTGCTGTGAGTACTCCTCTTGTTCTTTCGGGGGTACTCCCTTGAGGGCTGCGTCCTTGGTTCCCCACCGGCCGGCTTTCCCATAAGCACTTTCCCATTCCCTTTTTCCGGTTCGTGGGGGTGCTTGGGTTTGGTCTTGGTTTGTCGGAGCAGTTCCCGAGCCCCTCTTTTCCTGCTCCGTTTTCTGTTTCTCTTCAGGTTTCCCGGTGGGTCTTTCTTGCTCCCTAGCCTGCTTCAGGGCTTTTTTCTTTTCCACCTGTAGCGCCGCTTGGTAGGTGGCTTCTAGGAATCCTTCGTCGTCCCCGAATTCCCCCATGTAATACGCGAACCGTATATCCAGCACCACGTCTGTCATTGCTAGGTCAATTTTTTCCTGCAGACTTTCGCTGGTGGCTCGGGCGTAATTGTTAAGGGCCCGGAATTCCGTCATGTAGGCCCTTATGTCACCCGAGTACTTGAGCTGGCTTAGCTTTAGCTGGGCGTTGGCTGCCTCCCTGGGGTCATGGTATTCTGTCCGATTATCTGCTACGTAATTGACCCAGGAGTTGTTTTCTCCCAGCGTGTCGTAGTGGTGTAGGTCCCAGGCTTTGGCCGTTCCGGTCAATAGTGTCCCCACCCAGGCTATTTTCTGCTGGTCACTGGTTTCCGGATAGAAGCTCAGGTACTTGGTGACCGATTTCCACCAAACGTTGAACAGGGTAGAGGGCTTTCCGTCGAAGGTCTCGGAATTCATCATTTTATGACGCGACGTTCGTATCGAGACCGGCGCGGGATTAGGCTGGGTGGCCCGTGCTATTCCTTCTGCTACCGCACCAGCTACGGTCCAGGCGAGTTCTTCCGCAGTCAGGGTTCGTCGGGCCGGAGGAGGAGTAGGTGAATTTCATTGCGACCTTGGAGGTGGCGATGGCGGTGGTGGAGGCAGCAGGGGCCGATTTGGCGGTCACGGGGGTTCTCCTCCTCCTCCAAACATTGGAGGCCTTGGTGGTGACGGGGACAGCGCTGGGCAGTGAGTTCTTCATCCCGGCCTGGGTGGCACCGTCGGTCGCTGGATCCTTGTGGATTGATCGTCTGTGGGTCCTGCGCGGAGTTGTCGCAGGGCACTGGCCAAACTGGACGTCGATGGTGGGGCCAGACTGCGCCATGCTCCTGGTTCTGGCGTGGTGCGAACTGATGCCTGAGCCGGGGGAAGCGGAGTCTCTGGGATTCGAATTTGAGCGGCCAACTGCTGTAACGCTGCTGCCTGGCGCTGCGTCTCTTGCCGGGCTTCTAGCAGTTGCTGCTCTAGGTATCCCACTCATTTCTGGTGTTCTCCAGCCCACAATTCTACATTACCTTGGAAATTAGCCAAATGTTGGCTTCGCGCTATGTTGGCTTCGGCTAGGAACGAGATGGAGTCATTTAGTCGGGCCAATTGGGTGGCTTGGCCTGCCTGCTTTTGCGTAGCTTCCTGGGTTCGTTCGATGATGGCCCCCCAGATATTTTGCGCAAAGGCCTGGTATGCCGTGGCAGCGCTTGCCAACTCGCTTCGTATCCAATCTCCTGTGATTGTCTCATTAGCGCGGATTCGGTCATAAACATACCTGGTGCCCTCCGACAGGTCGTGATACGCCTGCTCGATCTGCTTGATTCTTACATCCGTTCGATCGACCGTGTTGTCGCAGAGGTGGACTAGCTGCGTTAAATCCTTTTCTGCCTGTTTTTGTTGTTTGACTAAGGCACGGAGCGATGTCACCAGGTTGGAGACTTCAAGGGCTTCTTCCTCAGGGGTCGTTCTGTCCATGATCTGTAGTACGTCATGAGGGGCTTCCAAGCGGAGCATGTTGAAATCCGTAGACACCATTTCACAGGTTCAGTATAGGTCAAGAAAGTGTCCTGTGTGAATGGTTTCGTCATCTTGAAACTCGTAGTGGCAGATTTCTCGGAATTCGAGTCCGTTGAGATCGGCGCTTTGTCGAGGCAGGGCGCAAGTGGACTAGTATTGGGTATACCAGTGCCAAGGCGTAATGTCATCAAGTTCGACAGGGGCCGGTCCGTTCACGTACTCGTTCCACTCATTTTCTTCTCTTGCGGTGGTTGCTATTTCCTTGTTGATTGAGCCTAAGGTATAGTCAAATTGGTAGCTTGACTGGGGTTCGAGAATCGTGGCTAAGTCGCGTAAAACCAAGTGATCTTGTTCAAATGAGGGCATGAAAGTAGGGTGATTTTTGAGATCAAGATTATAGTGTGACACTGGAGTTGTATCGTAACCAGAGTGCGGAGAGAATCAAAGGTAATCAGGCTACTTTCGATAATTCACAATAGAATAATCTTAGATCTTGTGTGTGGGTTCGGTGGTAGTGTCGGTGAGGATGTTGGTCCGTTTTTCTCGTCAGGGTGAGCAATCTTTTTCTTTTTATCCACGATAGACCAGCGTGAGACATAGTGATTCGGGGTACGTATCTTCCCGAGGTCGTACGGACCCCGCTCGGCACGTGGGCAGATTCATTGGTCCTGGCAGGGAGAAGATAAGGGAGATGAGGGTTTGTTTGCTCTACTGCATGTGTGATGCGACCGAGTGGGGTGTGCAGCTGTGTCAAGAGGCTGTCTGCTCCGATCGTGGTGGAGAGTGTTCTCCGATCGTGGTAGAGAGACTTGGTCGCCTAGCTGTTCCGCTCGTTTGCACAAACCGTTCCCCCTCATCCGGAGATAACTCTTACGTCCTGTGTCTCGGCCGAGAGCTAACCCTGTTCCCTTAACTCCAGCGGGGTAGGCCTGAGCTTCAACCCCGCTCCTCCTAGACTCTCTGAACCTGTGAGCCCCAAGGCCCCTCACTATGTATGACTCGTGATGCTAGCTATCTAGATAATCTATGTAGTTTCGTACCGATGTTTTCTCATGTGTAACAGGAGCTGACGCATGCGCTCGGGGAGCTGATGTTCGCGCTTGGTGATGCTGGAGCTGTGGTGGCACCCCACACCTGAGCTGTCGTACACTCCCAAAGATGTGATTGCTGTGTTCATTTGGGAATATGGGAGCTACTGTGGCGTCCCCATACCAGAGCAGTCGCGCATACCTTATGATGGAGTTGCTATTTACGCTCAATGCTGACAATAGACAGATTTTCTTATGGATCGGCCTGGAAATCGGCCTGGTATCCAGGGGAAGCTTCCGGTGAAGCACTTGGCGGGTGGCTGAACAG
>Ga0307508_10000673_pt1 | contig 41018 bp, 50 predicted proteins | sample 9_EM_MG_FD_203089 | JGI IMG/M metagenome (GOLD analysis project Ga0307508, IMG submission 203089) | Populus trichocarpa ectomycorrhiza microbial communities from riparian zone in the Pacific Northwest, United States - 9_EM | ecosystem: Host-associated > Plants > Roots > Unclassified | place... | reverse complement strand
GAGGGCTATCTGAAGACTGCAGCTGCGGTGCTGGTCGTGGTATCACCCCCAAGCGGAAATCTTGCTTGCAATAGGCATCGGAAGTGTTACAGAGTATAGGAAACAATTCTCGCGATCTCACCTGTGGCAGTTGAGCAATTGTGAAGTATCTACAGAGTGCGGTGTCGGTGCGGCAACAGGGGTCCATCTGTAAGAGGTTAGGCCAGTGAATCAGCGTGCTCTGATTCACTTCTAGGTCTGGTTCACTTCCTGCGCTACTACGTTACCGTATAAACCCGGATAACAGTCCTACTTTTAAAATTGGTTAGCGCCGCGCTTGGCAGTCTTGGCGCGTCCGTAGCGCGCTCTGCGCTTAGCCAGTACCAGATTCACTAGCGCAAAAATCCATTGATACATACTTACATGCGGTCTCTGACCTCCTTCCTCCAACAGAATTCCGCGCCAGCATCATCTTCATTATCAGTGATACTAAGGAACAGCTCTGCAACCCACATACTGCCTACACACTACTTCCAGTCACTTACTTCTTCAAGCTAAACCCACCGGCTCAACAGGAAGTTTTTTCCTTGCTTGCGCACAGTGCCCACTGAGCCTGCCGATACCAAGCCTGTCGAGAACATGCCCGCAGAGAGCCCGTGCACCGAACCTCGAACCTGCCGAGACCGCGTACGCCGAGCCTGCCGAGGATGCGTCCGCCGAGAACGCGCGCGCCGAACCCGTCGAGCCTGCCGAACCCGTCGAGTCTGCCGAACCCGTCGAGTCTGCCGAACCCGTCGAGTCTGCCGAACCCGCAGAGCCTGCCGAACACCGCCGTCCATGCTGAGGAAGGGTGGGCGGCTATAAGGAGCTGATTATCCCTAGAGTTGGTCAGGTACTGGGGCAAGAAACAGCGAGTAAACTTGCGCAAGAGGTCTACAGTCGTCTGTCCCTCAGGCCGGTCTTCGGTTTCGGTTTGCGAAGTGATAGAGGTGGAGGGACAGCCAGCTTCGAAAGATGATCATCTTCACCTTGGTCGTCTGAACCTTCGCCGATAGCTTCTTGAAGTATAGGTGTAAGAACGAGAGCGGTGAATTGCAACAAACATGGTAGTGTCAAGCGCGTTTGGTGTAGTGAAATTGACTTTGCTGCTTCCCATTATTGCCTCTGTGATTCTCGTTGTTTTGATTTCCGTGGGTATTAAGTGACGTTCAATTGCCGCCAAGGCGCTAACCCAAGGCGGACTAGCGCACAAACCCCGGTTTCAAAAGTAGGACTCTCATCCGGGTTTAGGGTACATATATATACATTGCGCAGCGATTCTCTCATAACTCTGCGCGACCAACAGACCACACCTAACGCGAACCTTCCTATGCAACCAACACGTAACGCGTAACCTGTGTGACCAATATCTAGCGCGTAAATCGCGTTCCCCGCCTACAGTTGAGGCGCCTCATTCGCAGCACCTGTCGCAAGTATCTACCAACAAAGCAATCCGAATACTCGCGCCGCCACCAGCACAGCACAGCAACGATGGACGCGGACGCCTCCGAGTACGAACGCAGCCGGCTCGAGAACATCCGCAGAAACCAGGAACTCCTCAGGTCGCTGCAGTCGGATAGGGTTAGCGCAGCGTTTCGCAGCGCGTCAGCGCCCAAGCTGCGTGTGCCGCGTGTGCCGCGCGCAAAACGGGAGAAGACGAAGGACAAGAAGGAGTCATCGACGCCGCGCCGGACGTCGTCGCGGCTCGCCGGGATCCCCGCCGACACCGCTACCACCGGCGACGACGGCGAGGGCAACGCTACGGTCGGGGCGAAGAGGGAGAGGACGAGCGATGGCTGGAGCTTCGACAAGGTCGAGGAGGCCGAGCGCGCGAAGCGCCAGAGGGTCGCCGGAGACCTGAGCTTCGAGATCAAGCGCGGCCTGTTCGCCGACAAGAAGGGCTGGGACACCGAAACGTTCACGAAGGATGACGTCGACAGGACGGCCGACGGTGGGCTGAAGGAGGTGAGGAAGCGGATGATGGGACTGAAACTGTGGGAGAAGTTCGAGCCGAACGGTTCGTCGTCCAAACCCCCCCCTATCTCGCGCATACACATACATGCGGGGGATTGGCTTTCTCCCCCGTGCATCGTGCTAATCCCCGCAGAGCTCAAAATCACCCCGGAGCGCATCTACCATCTCGAGTTCCACCCCAACCCGGAAAAGCCGCTGATCTTCGCGGCCGACAAGGTCGGCAACTTCGGGATCCTCAGCGCCGCCGACGACGACGCCGACGAGCCGGACATCACGCAGTTCAAGCCACACGCGCGCACGATCACGAACTTCTTCGTCCCGCCGTCGGCGCCGGAGACACTGTACACGGCGTCGTACGACTGCTCGATCCGCCGGCTGGACCTCAACCGCGGCAAGAGCGTTGAGGTCTACGTGCACCCGGACGAGGCGGCGTTCTCCGCCGTTAACGCGCTGGACGCGGGGTGTCGGGCGCTGCTGTTCGCAACGCTGGACGGTGAGGTCGGCCGCATCGACACGCGCGCCAAGGGGCCGGCCGAGATCTGGGAGTGCTCCGAGAAGAAGATCGGCGGGTGCCACGTGCTCCCCCGGGACCCGAACTACTTCTCGACCGCGTCCCTCGACCGCACCGTCAAGATCTGGGACATCCGCGCGATGCGCCGGCCGGTGGTGCAGCACAGCTCGCGGCTCTCGGTCTCATCGGCCATGTGGAGCCCCACGGGGAAGCTGGCGACGACCAGCTACGACGACACGATCAAGATCTACAACCCGACGCTCCCCCGCGGCGGGGCGGCGGCCACGACCGCGGGAGCCAAGACCAGGAGAGGCAACGCCAAGATCAAGGTCAAGACCGAGGACGAGGACGAGGAACGGTTCGTCGCCACGACCCACGAGATCGAGCCGGAACACGTCATCCGCCACAACAACCAGACGGGCCGCTGGGTGACGATCCTGAAGGCGAACTGGCAGGAACAGCCCGAGGACGGCGTGCAGAAGCTGGTCGTCGCGAACATGAACCGGGGAATCGACGTCTACGGCGACGACGGCGTGCAGCTGGCCCACCTGGCGGACGACAGCATCACCGCCGTGCCGTCGGCCGCGAAGATGCACCCGAGCCGCTCGTGGGTGGCGGGTGGGACCGCGAGCGGAAAGATTGTCCTCTTCAAGTAGCGGGGTGGTAGCGATCTGGGGGGGGGGGTTGGGGAGGGGAGGGGGTTTCTCTTCTTTCCTCTGGACCGCTTGCCCGAGCGAAGCGGAGACGGTCGAGCGGGATAGACCTGTACCAACGTGTATGCTACCTGTACTAGTACCTGCCTACCCACTGTATGTATTATTATTGCCGCCATGTACCATCGCCCGCGGTCCACTGGCGAGGACGGCTCTTCCTTTCTGCGTTGCAGTTTATCCGCTGCTCGCACGCGATCTGTGTTGTAGGCGAGGACCGCTCGAACGCGCGCCTCCAAACGCAGCCGGACGAGAGCGAGTGACGCGCTGTGAACGACCAGCGCTTCCGAGCCGACGCGGCCAATCCGGCTATCCGCGGGGCCGTACATACGCCGTCGCCGGCACGCACCCTGCAGAGCAACTACCCGCTGTCGCGGCAGCACTGCACGACAGAGCGGCCTGCGCCCACGTGCTGTATCGGCGAAGACACGGCATGTACGGCGCACCGACGGCGGCCGCTTGCACGCACACGGACGGACGGAAAAGAGATGGGTGTTCCCCCCGACGCGGACCAACTCGTTCACTCGCCACCTGACGCATGCAGCTTGCAACGTGGGGTGGAGTCGAGCACACTCCAGCGAGCCGGAAAGGGGGGCGGGAGGCACGCAGGTTTCCCGCTACCAACTGCACCCACCCAACTATCGGCAGTGAGTCAGCCAGCCGCCTCAGGTGGACGTTTGCGTCTCGTCCTTCCTCGTTGCCGGACCGGCGAGCGGTGGGGGCGGGGGTGTCTGCGGTATGTACGATGTGTGGAGTTGCACTTACATTCATCTACGCAGCCTATCTAGGTCTCCCACCGTGGATCCTATCTTTTTTTTTTGTTTTTTTTGCCATTCTTCCTTTTCTTCTTTTCTTCTTTTCTCTTCTTTTCTTTTGACATTGAAGTCCGCCGCATTCGTACATCCGGTCAGCTGTGGAACAAGCAAATAAAAGTTGAGGAAAATAGAAAACACGACGAGCAAGCGACCGACGGAAAGAACGAACGGCCTCCTCTCACCGCCGCCCCGGTAGAACTCCAAGCCACTGTCCAACCACCCGTTCTTGGAGGTGCGATGGCAGGTATCGCTGTACGATCGTAGTTGCGCGGAGGACATCCAAGAAAGAAACAAGCGAGCGTAGCGTAACACACCTGCAAGACCGGCTCGGCACGTGCGTGCAGATGTCTCGTTCCCGCCCCTCCAGCCGGATCGAGAACTCCACATTTGGGGAGGGCTCGATCCCAGGGCGGTGAGCGCTATGCATGCACATGCTTTTGACCGGGGCGCAGGTTATATCCATCTAGATATGCAGCGCGAATCGGTGCTGAAGAACGATGCTTGGCTGGCTGGCTGCGCTGGTTTGATTCGCTCGGATCTATGTTCCTGCACGGATTCCTCCGCCACAGCTGCACAGCGCCACCGCAGCAAGTGCCACCCGCTCAACGGCGGCGATTGTTGCGCGGACTTGTGCTGGCCCCGCTACTGGAAGAGCGGGTCCTGCCGCCCCAGTGCATCGAGGTGCAAGAGGCATGCGGTCCGCGCAGCCTACACAGTCTACGCAGTCGTCCCATCGTAAGGTAGGGAAGGCCTCGGGGGTCGGATCCACACCCGGGCTTCAAGGCCCGGCGACCAATCCCCCTACCCTCACCCACCTACGTAGCCTCCACGCACGACGGATGCCTCTTCTCTCCTCTCCACCTTAGGGAGTTGGCTAACGGCTGCCACAGGAGCGTACGCACGTACGCACTCCAAGATTCTGCTTAGGCTGCGTTGTGGGGCCGGATTAGCTTGATACAAATCTCCAACGACTTCTTGGAGGGGGGCGGAAAGCGATGGCCTAGTCACTAGTGGAAGCGAAGGGAAACGGAGAAGGAGCCCGAGGTTTCGCCAAGGAAGGCGAAATGATCGAAGCCCCGCCCGTAGGCAGTCTGACCGTGGGGGTTGGGCGTGCGTGCGTGTGTGCGAGAGGGAACGCCTCCATGGGTATGTGGTCCGGCTGGACGCTGGTTTCCAGTCACCCGGGAAGCAGTACCGATGCGGCCAGCACAGTCCAGAGCAGGTCGTCGCTGCGTCCAATCACAATTTGAGAAGGCGGGTTTCACTCTCCGCCGCTGACGAGCACCCATGGCGGTGATTGCGATATTGGTGGTTGTGGTGGTGACCTCTCGTGATAGGCGATTCGCTTGATGCCTGCTATGTACTACAAACTGCACTTGCTGTCCATCCGAGAAGTATGGCCCCAGAATGATGGCCCCATTATTGGGGAGAGCAGTTGCCCGTGCTTCTCGCACGGGCGATCCCAAGTTGCCTGTCCCCCGCCCTAGGCATCGCACCTCCCGACCCACCGGGGGAAAGCAACCACGTCTCTGATGTTCCCCACACCGCTCAGGTAGCATATCAGCCTATCGATGCCCATGCCGAAGCCACCGTGAGGCGAGCTGCCATATTTGCGAAGCTCTGTGTACCACCGTAAGCCGGTCTCCCCGCCACTGGAGGCGGCTTCACCACCGCCGGGGAGTAGCCCGTGCGATCGCATGTTCTGCACCAACTCTTCGTATCGATGCTCCCTGAGCGAGCCACCGATCAGCTCACCGACAACCGGGAACAGCAGATCGAAGCATGCGACCGTCCTGGAGTCGCCGTGTGACGGCAGCATGTAGAATGGCTTGATCTCGCGGGGGTAATCGGTGACGAATACGGGCCCGTACAGGCCCGCCAGGTATTTTTCGTGCTCGCTCTGTAGACCCTCACCCCATGAAGCCGGAAATTGAAACTCGACTTTACCCTCCTCCGCGGCCGCTCGGAGAATCTGGATGGCGGACGAATACGTCAGTCTCTTCCACCCCTCCGGCCGGACCAGTCCCTCCCATCGTGCCTCCAATTCTGGTCTCATGTCGCCCGAGAGTACTAGGATATCCTGGCCGACCCTTGATGTCCTCAGGGCGGATACCAACCGGCGCACCATATCTTCGGTCACGTCGAGCAGTGGGTCCAGCGTCTCGACGAACGACAGCTCCACCTCGAGCATGTAGAATTCGCTCAGATGGCGGGATGTGTCGGACTTTTCGGCTCTGAACGTTGGCGAGAGTGTCCATACTCGCGGTAAGGCCGCGGCCAATGCCTCCAGATGGAGCTGAGATGAAACAGTCAGGTATTTTGGCGTCCTAAAGAAATGGTCCACGCCCTTCCCGTTGGACGATACCGCGAAGACCTCTCCAGCACCCTCGCAGTTAGACGAGGTTATGATGGGTGGGTAGCATTGCACGAATTCGTTTTGCGCAAAGAAGGATGTCAGTGTCTGGGACATGAACGACCGCAAGTGCAGCACCGCGGTGTTGAACGGTATCCTCGGACGCAGATGGGGCAGGGCCCGCAGGTACTCGGCGGTTTGGAACTTCTTCTGAAGGGGATAAGTCTACACGGCGTCCGTTAACTCGATGAGTCGAGAGGAGTAGGCTCCATCGGAGCGGGTGCTACTTCAACATACTGCAGGATCGGCGCCTCCGAGTAGATGAACTTCCTCGGCGACGAGGTCGTTCTGCTGCAAAGCACCCGGCCTAGATTGCTTCCATTCCCCGGAAATCCGTACGCTGGAACCCGTCGACAGCCTTTCCCGCCGCGCAAAGACGTCAGCCATGTTTTTTACCGGAATCTACCGCACGTAAAAATAAAAAAAAATAAAAAGAAAAAGAAAAAGAAAAAAGCATGTTCCACGCGCCCCCCCAATGCGCCACGCTATGTGCTCCAGGAACACATCTGGACGTGTCATCTATCCCCATACCGTGCCGCTCCAAGATAGCCGGGGATAATCCAACTCACTCACCCTGCTGCCTGATGCTTCGCCAAAACAGCCTGTAGAGGCGTAGATGTGGTGCCGTCGGTGACGCTCGCGAAACAGACCGCCGCCATTCGCCTGACGGATTTTATCCACCCATGCACCGTCACGTTGCTGCTAGCCGTCGTCGCGGACCCGGACCCGGAGCCAGCAGCAGCACCGGTGCCAGCGTCCGGCTGATCACTTGTTGCGTCGGCGGGACCAGGATGTAGAAGCGATGCGATGGTTCGTGGAAGACGCAGCCCGGGCGCCGCGTCTGGTCGGGACGGGGCTGTTGGGGGCGAGGAGGAGGTCGATGCTGACGACGAGAAACGAATGCTGACGATTGGACGCGGCGGCGACGATGGCGGGCAAGCGCGACTGCAAGAAAATTGGCGTGTAGCCGAAACCCGCAGCGCAGCGGTACGCGTGCGCATCGACATGGCGAGCGGTGAGGATGCAGAGCAAGGGTTGGTGGAGGGGAGGAGGTGCGAGAGGGCGGGGTTGTTCGCAGGTTGGTTGGTGGTGGGGGAAGAAGGACGAGCACGGGCCAGAAGGAGAGTAAGGCAAAGTAGAGTACATACCCCAACCGGTGGACCGGCCAATCACATCGAGCCAAATCGAAGCCACTGGTGACGATGCCCAAGCGCATCCGTAAGACATTGGACGCGCAGTCCAAACCCCAGAACGATTGTCGTCCGTTTCCCTCTGATGGTTTTGGTGCTGTTGTACTCGGGTAGAATTCGGCGACCGAATGCCCAGGATTACCCGACGGGGAAGAGGTTGGGGGGGGGAGATTCAAACACCCCGAATTAGGGCCGTGGCCACTGCCACCATTACTATTCCGGAAGAAAGCACTTCCTCCGGCTTAGCACGCGTTTGACCTCCAAAACAAGAGATCGTGAGAGTCCGGTTAATTCCAAAAGAGATCCGTATTTGCCCTTTGGGAAGTCGTGCTGCGCCAATATGTGTGTCTTGACTGTTTTATAGTGTATGTACATAGTTACATATGTTCTAGCGTGCTCCTCTGCCTAGTGCACTGGCCAGCGTTCAATCTTGTTAGACATATATAATCCGAAACAAATTGTCTTACCGAGTGTTCAATCGCCAACATCGCTATCCGAATGTACTGTGTAGACTAGCTGGAGACACGGATCCGAGCTGTACGGTCACCAGAAGCACGTATGCAAGTATATAGCTCCCCGGACACATGTACGGTATTTGCCATCCAATAGCGAGGCGAGCACTCGGCCAGTACGGACGTCGTTCCGGGCGTGATCGCATCCACAGCCCGGCCCCCCGGAATCCAGCAGGCCAATTGAAGTAGAGTACCTACATACTTTGTACTCTGCCAGCCCGCCACCAACTTCCGCACCATCCCAGCCGTTCGGAGTGGCCCATGCACATCGCCCATCGCCGCCGCACAGCCAAACTCGGGCTTGGCGATTCGTGTGCGAACACGGCGGGCTTGGCGGCCGACGCGATTGGGCGAGCTATTTCGAGGTCGCACCTTCGGCGTTGGCTGTGTCTCAGTCCGTCTCAGTGTGTCGCGGTCCCTGACCGCCGGTGTCTGCATGGGGAGGGTGAACCGTAGCGGAGCCGGTATGTATCCATGTACAATCTTTGGAGGAGGGCTGCCTGCTTCAGGGTTGCTTTTTCCTCTCGGTACGGATGCAACTTCCGGACGTCTGCTGGGTGGTGTGTGGTGTCGTTTTCCGCTCTGCCCGAACACCACCACCACCCATCCGCGGCTCCGAAAACAAAAAGGCACAAGCCGACATGGTGTCTCTGGATCCTGATCGCGGAGCAAGTGGATTCTCCACGGAGATCGGGCCCACTAGCTGCCCGGGACGCAGCACTGGGGGCGGGTGAAATGAGTCACGCCCACGATGTCTGCGGAACACGCCTTCTCTTCCGCCCTCCCTTCTGGGCCTCCACCACCCGCCCCCACCCCACCCCCATCCCCATTCTCATCGCACTGGCTTCCCGTTGGCAGCGGACGGAGACCCGCCGTCATCTCAAGCTGCCTCTTCGCTTATCTGTTTACCGGCACCGCGGATGCGCCCCGTTTTGTCCCCGAAAAGGACGTCCCGGCATGGCGGCTGCCACCCCGAAGAAAAGAGTTTCGATCTGTGCGGGTGCCCTCCACCGGCTCTGCCCTCTGCATCGGACACTCCCGCCACGCCCTCGATGGAAAGCCGCCCGGTCCCAGGGGACCACGCATGAGGTGGCCCGTTTCCGCCGCCGCATGCAGTCTGTCGTCCGTCCGTCGGTGTGGCGATCCCGGGAGCTGGCGTCCGTCCCTCCGTCCGTCCGTCCGACTGGGCAGCACTGCGAAGCCCGTTCGGTCGATACCGTGCTCCCTTGCGGCGGACAGTTGTGCCGCGCTGACCGTCGTCCGCGAATCCTCCCGATGTGCACATAGTTACCACTGGCCCACGCCGACAACGGGGATCCGCCGTCTCGCCCAGGGATGTGGATGTCGTCTCGACGCTCGATCCGGAGCCTCCGGTCAACCCGGGGGAGATGGAGAGAGGGAAGGGGGAGGAATGGAAATGGGAATGGGAAAGGGAAAGAAAAAGAAAGAATGGAAGAAGGAAAAAGAAGAAAGAAAGAAAAGAAAAGAAAAGAAAAGAAAAGAAAAGAAAAGAAAAGAAAAAGAAAGAAAGAATGGAAGACAAAAGAAAAGAAAAGAAAAAAGAAAGAAACCGTCCCGATGGCTGCCAACCGAACAGGACGGGCAGATCTAGAACCGGGCAGCCACATGGCCGGCAGAAATGTTCGGGCCCACAGCCCGGCCACTGACGTAGACGAAAGCACCGACGGGTCCCGCTGGAGGTCCCACCCCTGTGATGGCAATGGAGACGAGGCCGAGGGCGCCTCCGGTGTAACAGCCCGCGACCACTTGCTCGCCGTGGAGCGTGCCACCGCCAGCACCACCACCAGCACCACCACCACCACCACCTCCTCCTCCTCCTCCTCCTCCTCCTCCTCCACCACCGCCGCCGCCGCCGCCGCCGCCGCCGCCGCCCGGCGCCCTCACGCCTCCGCCCGCCTAGGGCGTTGCTTTTCCGGTGGTTCCACATGTAGATCACAGCGCCGCTGTCTGAGTCAAGAGCTTGGACTTGGCGGCTTGCAGACAGTGGGGAGGTGCTGGCGCCATGAACGCGGCGGGGGATCGGATCCTGGGGACTCCACGATGCGCCCCGGGCTAGCGGGGGAGCTGCGCTCGATTGCCAGGGCGGACCGGGCTGTCCGAGGGGACTTATAAACCCGCCCAAGCGCCAATCGAATCGCGCTGGACAACAGCAGTCGCCTCTCCGCCTCCTCCCCTTCCGCTCCTCGCCGTCCTCGCATCCGTCCTCTGCCCTCTGCCCCCGCCGGAAGTCCCCCCGGCGCCGGGTTCGTCGTTTCTCCGCTTAAAGCCAGTCGTGCGCCGGCTGCTCTGCATAGCGCTCCGGCTCGCGCCGCAAGCCCAGCCGTTCCCCTTGCAGCGGCAGTTGGGGCCTGCAGCCCGCGGCGAACCTGCCCAGTGCGCAGCTAGTAGCTACTGCAGTTGGTGGCTGTGGGGTGCCGTCTCGATAGATACAGTATCTATCTGCGGGCGTAGCACACAGTGCCCTCCCGCCCGTCCGCGCTCTCGCCCTCCCCCGTCCCAAAGCGGCTCCAGTCGTGGATCCATTCGCATCCGGCTCGAGCAACCTCGCCGCTGCCGCTGCCGAGACAGCCGGCCCGAGCAGTAGAAGCAGCACCGCCGCGGACCACTCCGGCCCGATGCCCACGCACCGGCAGAAAGCCGCGGCCGCCGCCGCCGAGACCCGTGCGCTGTTCCCGTCCATCCCGCGCCTGAGCGGGACGGATCCGACCAGCTACTTCTACCCGCTCACGACGCCGTTGCCGCGGATGCCCGAGAGCGCGCGCTTCCGCCTGCGGTCGGCGGTTCTGGAGGGAGACTTCTTCGACATCGCCGTCGACTGGCAAGCCTACATGTTCCCCGACGCCTCCGGCGCAACCGCCGGCGAGCGCGCGCCGCCGTGCTTCTTCGAGAACGCTGGCGTCGGCGTCGCCACCAAGCGCATCGCGGTCCTGAACACCTGCTCGGAAAAGAAAGCCGGCGGCGACTGGGAGGGCGGCTTCCTCGGCCTCGGCGCGGAGGAGTCCCTCTCGCGCCGCAGCAACCTGGTGCAGTGCCTCACCACAACCGACCCGCGGAGCCCGCACGTGACGAGCTACTACCCGATCCCGCAGACGGGCGGGATCTACTCGCCGAACACGGTCGTGCTCCGTGGCGGGCACGAGAAGGACTACGCCCTGTACGACGAGCGCGACTGGACGGTGCTGTCTGTCATCTCGGCGTCCGCCGTGCGCAAGCCGAAGGTGGACGAGACCGGCATGCGCTACAGCTTCGCGGAGGAGAAGGAGCTGCAGAAGGAGAAGATGAAGACGATCCTGCGCATCGCCGCCCAGAACGGCCACATCAACCTGGTCCTCGGCGGCTTCGGCTCGTGCGGGCCCGGCATCGGCTCCTGCCGCATCGGCATCGGCGCCGACGGCTGCCTGACCGAAACCCCCGGGCAGCACAGCCACCCGGCGGAACACACCACCCCCCCGCGGAGCCAGGCGCTGTCGGCGGCCACGAGCTCCTACAAGAATCCGATCAAGGACGTCTGCAAGCTGTGGAAGGAGCTCCTCTTCGACGACCCAGAGTTCCGGGGCTACTTCGCGAACGTCGTGTTCGCCGTCAGCGGCGGAGAGAGCGGCGGGCAAAGGGAGTTCAGGAAATACTTTGGGTGAGCCGCGGTCCTCCTCCTCCTCCTCCTCCTCTTCCTCCTCCTCCTCTTCCTCCTCCTCCTCTTCCTCCTCCTCCTCTTCCTCCTCCTCCTCTTCCTCCTCCTCATGCTCTCCCTCTGCAATCGGTCGCTGACACGCTCCGTCCGTTTTTCTCTTAGCTGCGATTTCTCCACCGACCGCCGTTAATGCGACACGGCTTCGTACACCCCCCGCATACCCAATTGTTTTCCCTTTTCCATCTCCAGGAGGTTTTTGGCGTTTTTCCTCCCTCCCCCCCCCTTCTTTCCCCTTTGATCTAATGGTCTTCAAGTGTTTCCTTTGCTCTTCTTTATTTTTCGTCTTCCTTTTACAGTAACTAAACGGGGCGTCATACACACGGAGTGAAAGGGCTGGGTTATTGAGTGGCAGCGAGTTTTGATACGGGTTGTTTGGTCCGTCTACTCTTTCGTTTTTTCCTTTTTTCATTATTATCATTTTTATTATTATTATCTGGTTCGGGGTTTTCCTTTTGTCGGTCTGCTTTTTTTTTCTTTTTCTTTTCTGTTGCGATTATAACGGGGACTTCAAGTGTGCATGTATTTAAACCTGTTTTCACGAAATACAAACCGAGTGAGTTTTTTTTTTCCCATTCCAACGAAGTACATGCATGGTATGCACTCTGCGCGTGGTGATGATCTGTGGTGCAGCGGACCGGATTGAGGCCAGGCCCGAATTCCGCAGCTCCCCCGCCGGCCGGCCAAACCAGCCCCGTCTGCGGCCCGATGTTCCGCTGGGCAGGGTGTGGCGTGAGTGAGTAGCGGCGCGATACCAGCGTAATGGACACAGGGCCATAGCTAAGTACCGCTCGAGATGCCATGCACAACCATGTAGCTGACACTCGACAGCAACGCGACAGAACGCATGCGCCCCGGGGGGGGAAGTACTACAAGACGGAAACACCGAGGGGGTAACGAATGTTTTACTCTCGACACGGGACGTCACTCGCACCTTAACACTGCACCCGGGGCTTGGCGCTCGAATGATCGCCTTCTCTCGTCATGTAACTCTATCGATAGATACACACGCAACCGGAGGACGAAAAAAGCGTGCACCGCGAGTGATCCACCGTGAAGACACCCACCGCCATCCCACCGCCATCCGTCTAGAAACCCCCGATGGCCCAGCGACGAACCATCGATGTTTCCTACTGCTTGAACTGATGCTTTCAACCCAAGGCAGAGGTAACTAGGTACATATCTATATAACTGCGCAGTGGGAGAATATAAAAGTGGCGCCACCTTTTCATTCCATAACCACCAGCGTCGCAACCCAACTCACACAGCCGCCTTATATCCGATCAGGAATATAATGCGGCCTGCTGCTGTAGGTCCCTTGCAAGTCGGTGCACCCCTACGGGGCTACCACAGCTTCCACAGCTTCACGGGAGGCGCTCAACCAGTGGCCACCACAATGGCTAAAACGGACTGGGCTCTGTTCGGTTCGTATGTATTCACTAACAGTTGCGACTATTCCACTCCAAGTCAGCTCGAACCGCCAGGGGGCCCACCGATGGCCAGCCGCAGGGAAGTGCTGTATTCGCTGCCGCGAACTTTTCAGCAGCAGATCGAAGGAAGAAAGGGAGAGGAGCGTCCAAAGCACCATACGCACAAAAAAAGCTCGTCTGGTCAAACCAGACATTCGGTCAGCCGGTCAGCCGGTCAGCAAACAGCACTTCGCCAAAGCCACCCACCGTCGCAGGCCCGCCGCCGAGACCTCGTATATAGAGGTTCTGGGTGCGTTTGTGCACATGCACCCATTCGTTCGGGGACAACTCTCCGCCCGGAGTTGTTTTATTAGCTTCCCCCCCATATGTATTTGCCACGCGAGCGAATCCCTCCCCCCTCCCCCTAACGAATCCACAAACCAGATCCCTGGTTCGGGTGAAATCCCGACGGTGGACAATGCGCAGGCCGCTTCCGCCCGGCTCGTAGCGGCTCCAGACGCTAAGAACGCCGCTATTACTAATTCCTTTTCGTGCCCAGCCCCGAATTCCAGTCCAAAATCGAGGATGGTATTGACGGATAGCTTGGTCCCTGAGGCGGAGTCGGGAGAGATAGGAGACCAGCTGCAGAAAAAAGAACGGCCCACCGACGGCATCCGCAAGCGTTAAGGGTGGCCTGACATGTTTGGGTTTCCTTCGATCGAGTGGTTCCATCGATGGTCTAGACCTTGGAGGTTCGAGCACTCCCCGCGCTCCAGAGTTGCTGGTTTTTCTTCTTCTCTGCAACGGTTGCGATGGCGGCGGGCAGTCGAGTGACGATAGATGAGCGTTTCGCCAGCCAGCACTCTCGGGCTCACCGCAGGCCCGCTCCATCCCCGACGAAACCAAACACCGGGCTCCTCCCTGCGCCCATTCGCCCTCACATGTCTGCATGCAATAATAGCTCCACCTACCTGCAAGAACATCGACGCTCCGGATCGGAGGTGCTGGGTTGGATGGAAATAGCCGGCGTCGTAAGCTCCGGACAGTTGTGCCAGGCGCGACTGCATATGTACCGGATTCTCAGTTTTGATCGAGTAATGGAGTTGGGTTGCTTCCCATCGAGTAATAACGCGAGTCATGGAAAGCAGCTATCTACCAGCGCGTAGCAACGCCACAGGTTTCGGGCGCGGCTAGACATCTCGGCGCATGGTCGGCATGGCACACACGAAAAGGCGACGGAGAGAGTATGGGAATTTTGAAGAAGGGAGAGAGGGAAGGAGCAGGAGCGCAAAAACGAACAGGAGAAAAGGACCATTTATGTCGCGGACGACTCCCTCGTGGGCGTATATGTATGTAGATATCATACATATGCACTCCTGAGACCTCCGCCTGATCTAGGGTAGTTATCCGAAGGGAGGAAAAAAGCACAAGACTGGATTCTGGAAGCTGGAAGCTGGGGTGCGAAGGGAAAGAAAAGAGAAAAAAGCGAGACCAGGCCTTTGTCAGCAATCCGAAATCGAACCGGCTTCTTCCGTCAAAGAAGGATACCGCTGATCATCCATCCACCATTGTCATGCCAGGCACCCGGAAAGAAAAAAAGAAGCAGCAAGAAACCGCTCCGGTGCGAAAAGGAAAGAAAAGTGAAAAGGAAAACAAAAAAAACAACTCTGCGATGACCAGACATATGTAGAGTAATCGCTCACACACGTCTGCAGAAGAGATATGAGCAGCAAAGCATCGGGCCGATCTGCAAAAACTCTGGGGTATCCATATTGATATCCATCTCAGGCGGTGCAATTACTGCCATTGGAAGGAGATAAATATACTTGGGTATAGATAAGTACATATGTATGTAGGTTGTCGGTGGACCCTGGTATGCGGGTGGACGCGTGCATGAGTATCCATAGTTGTGCGGCTGTCTATCTATCGCCATCTCATGTACAGTGCAGTGAGATAGATATCTACACACACGATTCCTGACGCTGATAAGGGGCCACCAGAAATACCAAAACGTCGATGTCCCCATCCCATACCCCGGATTTCCGCCAATGACCTCAGTCCCGCGGTTGGGAGGCTATCTATCGGACACTAAACAGGACTGCTGCAAGATGCTCAGACTTGTGTCTAGATAGATAGGTGCTCACTCCCCATGTCCCCACGTCCCCACGTCCCCACGTCCTCTGGATCCCGCCGCCTTCCCCTTTTCTGGTTGCCGCATACGCAGAGGCATGCCAGCCGACTCAGCCGCTTTTTCCCTTTCCAGACGCTGGAGGGCGAAGTGGCAGTAGAGAATGTAGCTTGTGCGTAGCTTGTCTGAATGCTTATCGGCTCCTATCGGCTCTTCCCGCTTCCTCCGAACTTCCTCCGTCCGATATGTAGATATCACCTGTTCTCGGGCTTGGATCCCCCCGCCCCCGTCTTTCGAGAAGTCCCCGTCCCGCTCCCGCCATCCGCACCCTTTAAGCCTCTCCTTCCCTCGACCTCCCATCTAGGCCTCCGCTCATTAATTTCCCGTTTCCATACTCTCTCAGCCATTACCGATACCCCTCAGAACTAACATCCCCAATCGTATTGAAAACCCGCCCCAGGCATTCTTTTCATTCTCACCACACGACGATCCACCATGGCCCCGCTCTTGGAAACTCCCATCGTTCACTTCCACACGTTTCCCGAGCAGCCGTATACCCCTCCGGAGGAGCTCCCCACAGTTCTCTGCTCCACCAACGCCATCCTTCCAGGTCGAAGGTGCACACCTGCAACCATCGTCATCTCTCCGGCCTCCGGAAAGATCATCAATGTGTTCACCGAGATTCTTCCTGCGTCGACATTCCCATCTGGAACCGAGTATCACAATGTCTCGCCCAAGTTTCTCATGCCAGGTTTAGTTGACGCTCATGTCCACTTGAATGAACCGGGCTGGCGGACCGAATGGGAAGGCTTCGAGACAGGGACCAGAGCCGCGGCTTTTGGCGGCGTCACGACGCTGATCGATATGCCGCTGAACGCCATCCCACCCACCACAACGGTGGAGAACTTCCATACCAAGATCAAGGCCGCTGAGGGACAGTGCTATGTTGACGTTGGCTTCTATGGCGGTGTTATTCCCGGCAACGAGGATGAGCTGGTTCCATTGGTGGAGGCTGGCGTCCGTGGGTTCAAGTGCTTCCTGATCAACAGTGGTGTATGTTCTCCCCACCCTCCGACACCTTTCACGGATGATAAACTGACATCCTCCTTCAGGTTGAAGAGTTTCCTTCTGTGACTGCCGCCGACGTTTCCAAGGCGATGGAGAAGCTCAAGGACTCCCCGACTTTGCTCATGTTCCACGCCGAGATGTTGCCCCCGATCACCGAGTCAGTCGGTGACTATGTCCTTCATGGCGAGGCTCCTCTGGCGCCCTCCGGCCCTACCAAGGCGTACCAGACCTTCCTCGATTCTCGCCCCGCCGCCTTTGAGACGTATGCCATCGAGTGTATCCTCCAGCAAGCCCACGTCGCGCCCGATCTGCGGCTCCACATCGTCCACCTCTCCGCGGCAGAAGGCATCCCGCTCGTCAAGAAAGCGCAGGAGTCCGGCGTGAAGCTGACCGCCGAAACCTGCTTCCACTACCTCACCCTCGCTGCCGAAGACATCGCCGACGGTGACACGCGACACAAATGCTGCCCGCCTATCCGCGAGGGCGCAAACCGCGACTACCTCTGGGACGCGCTCAACGATGGTCTGATCGAGACCGTCGTCTCCGACCACTCGCCGTGCACCCCAGACCTCAAGATGCTCACGGAAAACGGCGGAGACGGCGATTTCTTCGAGGCGTGGGGCGGCGTCTCCACCGTCGGTCTCGGCCTGTCGATCCTCTGGACCGAGGGCTCCAAGCGTGGCGTCGACCTCGCAGCGATGGCCGAATGGACGGCGTGGAAAACGTCCAAGCAAGTAGGTCTCCTCGGCACCAAGGGTGGACTCGTCCAAGGCTGGGACGCAGACGTCTGCGTGTTCGATCCCGAAGCTTCATTCACCGTATGTCCCCCCCCTCACCCATCCTTCCCTTTCTCGCACAGCTTATCAATGCCGTGAACAGGTCACGACTAGAGATATGCACTTCAAGAACAAGGTGACTCCGTACGAGGGAAAGACGCTCCGCGGACGCGTATGCGAAACGTGGCTTCGTGGTCGCCGTATCTACTCGACCGACTCGGGCTTCGAGCGCAAGGGACCGCAGGGACAGCTGCTCCTCAACAAGAAGTAAAGAGACGGAATATAGACATTTGTACCCACCGTTTTCCCTTTGGTGTGCGTGCGTGCATTCTTTGACCCGTATTCGGTAGCTAGGCGTTTTGATGTTTTTGAGCGTCCTTCCGTAATACCAATTTGGTTTAAGGTTATATATATCTCTTGTTCGGTCGTCGTGATCGTCCGTGGTAGTTATGGAACATTGTGCACGGAATATTTATACTCGTAGATAATTGTAGATACGCTTTCCTTTCCCCGCTCGCGCACACACACATGTGCGGAGGGAGTGCTCCGTGCGTTTCTCCGCACGTACATACATGGTTCTCATCCTCGGTGATCGCCGCTGCATAGCAGACGGGAAGTCTGGGCGCATCGGTTAACGGATAGATCGCAATGGGCGCAGCTTGGCGCACAGATGGTCACTCTCGAAGCTTCTTCGCGGCACTACCTTCCATCAACAGGATGGCATAGCTCCAAGTTCAGATGGCATAGCTCCGAGTTCACTGCGACGAAGCCCTTCAGGAGCGATGTAGGGAGACGGGGGGGAACGTCGTGTATGCAGTCATGTATGTGATAGATGTAGAAGCGCCAAATACAGAAAGCAATCAACAGGACGAATCAAAAACAAAAAACAAACAAATCGAATAGGTAGATGTAAAAGTCAGAGAATAAGTATGTACTCAGCTAATGAGAGACTTTGCAGAAACTCAAGCGTCAAAATTCTGAGAACCGACCTGTTCTCGGCTACCCAGGAGGACAAGCGCAAAAAAAGCAAAAAAACAATGCGGTTGACTCGTGAAAGACAACGTGGACAGTGATAAAACAATGCCTCGCAGTACGAACACACCCGGAGCTGGCTCACACCCATCTCTGCTAGTCGCTCTATCTCCAGCCCCATCAATGGGCGTGGAATTCCCGGTAACAGTTGCGCTCTTCGTTGAGACACAGCGGCGCCTCGCACCGTTCGCAAGCCCAGTTGGTTGTTGGGAGATCTTCGCATTCGGGCCACTTCAGCCGACACAACCAGCAGGTCTTGGTCTCCTCCACGTACACGGGGCTGTGGCCGCCGGGACCCCATTGGCCGCGGACCTCCCTAGGCTGTGGCGGCGGGCTACGCATGGGGCTCTCCTCGCGCTCGAAGGCCATCCTCTCCGACCCGCTTTCGCTACCCGCGTATTCGTCGTCGCGGGACCTAAACTCGTGCATGGCAACGACCGCCTTGGCGACCGCGGCGACCGCAGCACTAGCCGTGGATGAGAGCGACGTTGCGCCGTAGCCTCCCGCGGCAGCGCTCTGGCAGAACGCAAACACTCCGCCGGCGGCTGTCTCTCCGAGCCTGGACTGCGCCGCCGCTGCAAGACTGCCTGTGATGCGGTTCGACGCCCCCCGGTCAGCCGATGCGGAAACAAGTGCGGGGTATGGAGGACACATGCCCGCGACTATGCCGTCCGGTGTGAACCCAAGCGGCCTCAACACAGGAGCTATCACGAGGTTGGGGCACAGAGCGACCGTCGCGCCGCTGACGACGCTGGCGACCGCCAGTCGGTTTTCGGCGACCAGTCGGCCGGCCTTGGCGGCGTACTGGTCGATAGCCCTCAACATTGTGTCGCGATAGAGCGGTGTAGAAGAACAGCAAGTGGCGACAGTACTGGTGGTGGTTGGAAAAAAAATCTCGGGCGGGAGAATGCGGTTGTTGACGGTCGATGTTATCCTGAGGAGTGAGGCTTCGGCGATCCGTGGCCTGACGTGGAGAGGTGCCAACCCCCCTCACACACCTTTGGCCAATCAGAACTGTCCAGCTTATCACTCGACCGGCGACGGTGTGTTGGAAGGTCTTCCCGAACATCCATGGTTTGGACTGAGTGATTTCATGTGATAGGTACACGTCGAAATTCGAATATGGTATCTGCCCACCCCATATTTATAAATAAACAAAAAAAAAACCGTCCCCCACTTCCTACTGGTCTGCCGGTTGTCCTCGATCTCAATTGGCCAAATATTGAGTTCCATACTAGATGGCTCCAGCCTCAGGTGTGGCCTTGTCAAAGTAAATGATGACAAATCCGAGACGGGTTCGCCACACACGTGATCGCGCGACTGAGTCACCCCTCCTCTACTAGTTACCTCGTGTCAACACCGATTCCTTCCCCACTTTTGAATCTCACCGATTTCTCGTTTTTTGCTACAGCCCACAACTCACTGATGATTCGCCCCCGCGCCACTGCAAGTCCCACGCGCAAGAAGCCCGATCCTCTCGCACGTCTCACCACTCCGTTCAAATGTCCTGGCTCGGCCGCCCCGAAACGTGTGACCGCGCTGCCACCACGTAAGCGGCGCAAGGTGTCCTACAAGGACGCGTCGGCGGACGACTGCGACGACGACAGCGGCTTCAAGCCCGATGGCGGCAATGGTGAGGACCGCGAGGTCCTTGGCAATCTCCAGGTGAACAAGGCGTTCCCCGTGTTCAAGCCCAAGGACAAGGACACGGTGTTCCGGGCGCGGTTCGCGGTCCCCCTCGCAGACAAGAATGCTGGCGGATACAACCCGCACCGCCCCGCGCCCGCCCTGGGAATGCGCAAGAGCGCGAACTTCATCGCTCGGCCGCTCCATGACCCCAGCGGAGAGTTCGCCATCGTCCTATACGACCCGACTGTAGACGATAAGAAGATCGAGATCATCGAGCAGGATGGGGAGGCGCCGAAATTGGAGGTCAAGCCCATCAGTAAGGTACACAGGAGCTTGAAGGAGATTTTGGGACTTGATCAGGCGAAGGAGAAGGAGGTGCCGAAGGTTCCCGTGGTTATCGATCCCAGGCTGGCGAAGGTCTTGCGGCCACATCAGATCGAGGGTGTTAGATTCCTGTACAGGTGTACAACGAGCCTTGTGGATAGTGGAGCTAAAGGGTGCATTATGGCGGACGAGATGGGTCTTGGAAAAACAGTAGGTCTCCCTCTTGAACAAGCGTTGCTTGCTTTTGCTGTAGCTTACCGACCCCATGATAGCTTCAATGCATTGCCCTCATGTGGACACTGCTCAAGCAGTCGCCGGAGCCAGGGAAGCCTACCATTCAGAAATGTGTGATTGCTTGCCCTTCGTCACTCGTCCGCAATTGGGCCAACGAGTTGGTGAAATGGCTGGGAAAGGACGCAATCATCCCCTTCGCCATCGACGGCAAAGCTACGAAGGCGGAGCTCACCTCTCAGCTCAAACAGTGGGCCATCTCGTCGGGCAGGAGTGTTATCAGGCCAGTGATCATCGTGTCTTATGAAACCCTACGGCTGTACGCAGAGCAGTTGAGGGATGTTCCTATCGGACTTCTACTCTGCGATGAGGGCCACCGTCTCAAGAACGCGGAATCCCAAACCTACCAGGCTCTGAATGAGCTGAAGGTCGATAGACGAGTTATCCTATCCGGAACACCTATTCAGAACGATCTCACGGAATACTACTCGCTTCTCAGCTTCGCGAATCCCGGGCTGCTCGGTACGAGACTGGATTTCCGTAAGAAGTATGAGAATCCCATTCTCAAAGGCCGCGATTCGCTGGGATCGGACCAGGCCCGAGAGAAGGGTGACGCCTGCCTGAAGGAGCTTCTCGGCATAGTCAACAAGTTCATCATCCGGCGGACGAACGACATCCTCTCCAAATACCTTCCGGTGAAGTACGAGCATGTGGTGTTTTGCAAGCCTGCTCCGTTCCAGGATGCTCTCTACCGCTATTTCATCTCCTCGCCCGAGATCAAGTCCCTCCTTCGCGGTAAAGGCTCGCAGCCACTTAAAGCCATTGGTATGCTCAAGAAACTCTGCAACCATCCCGATCTCCTCAACCTTCCCGAAGACCTTCCGGGTTGTGAGCAGTTCTTCCCTGAGGACTTCGTCCCCAAGGATGCCAGGGGCAGTCGTAACCGCGAAGTCAACACTTGGTATTCCGGTAAGATGATGGTTCTGGATCGCATGCTAGCCCGCATCCGCCAGGACACGAACGACAAGATCGTCCTGATCAGTAATTTCACGCAGACTCTGGATGTGTTTGAGAGGCTTTGCAGATCGAGGGGCTACGGCAATTTGCGTCTTGACGGAACGATGAATGTCAATAAACGTCAGAAGCTCGTAGACAAATTCAACGACCCGGAGGGATCCGAGTTCATCTTCCTCCTGTCCTCCAAGGCCGGAGGCTGCGGTCTCAATCTCATCGGTGCCAATCGATTGGTTCTCTTCGACCCGGACTGGAACCCTGCCGCCGATCAGCAAGCTCTGGCTCGTGTCTGGCGTGACGGACAGAAGAAGGATTGCTTCGTCTACAGATTCATCACGACCGGTTCGATCGAAGAGAAGATCTTCCAGCGCCAATCGCACAAGCAGTCGCTTTCCTCGTGCGTCGTGGACTCGGCCGAAGACGTCGAGCGCCATTTCTCCGGAGAGGATCTGCGGAAGCTGTTCGAGTTCGTGCCGGAAACCTACAGCGATACGCACGATACCTTCAAGTGCAAGCGCTGCAAAGATGGAAAGCAGGTCATCCGCGCGCCTGCCATCCTCTACGGTGATACCAGCACCTGGAACCACTTCACGGACAGGAAGGGAGGCGGGCTGAGCAGCATCCAGGATCTGCTGTTACGGCAGGAGAGTGGGCAGGATATCGTCAGCGCTGTTTTCCAGTACATATCGCACTAGAGCAGCGCATCGACTATTGAGTATTTTTCCCGTTTCCTAATCGTTGTTTATGTGGAGTACGGGAGCTGCTTGCTATGCGGATGGATGGTATTATTGTGGATTCGATTAGTATTAAGTACATATGGAGTTATGCTTATTTATGGGGTTTTTATATTATATCATAGGTTAATCGGAGCTATTAGAAGCGCTTGGTGATGTCAGGTGGAAATCATTATATTCCGCATATGTATAACCCATCTGTTATGGCGATGGTGTTAACGAGAGTATGTCCGAAAGAAAGTCCAAGATAGCTTGACTACAGCTCTCATCCGCAGAGAGGTCCTGGATTTTAAACCGATTTTTACTTCTCCCGGTCTGCTTCCTCACCTCAGCCCACAGAATCTTCTGCTGATGCTTCTCAGTGTGGGCAGCACTTGAAGAGGTTCCCGAGTCTGGGTTCGGTATTGACCCCACCAGCATCTGGCCGCCAGCCGCTCCTTTGTCCAATGGAGCCACGCCAGACAGTGCCCGGCTTTCAGCTGGTGAAACCGGCCGGCCAGCCTCTTCGAACACCCATCCACCACTCTGTTCGGACCCTGCTTGTCTGGCATCTTGTACTTCTGTGCCGTAATCCGACCCTCCACCCAGCGGCTGAGGCTACTTCCTCCAGCAGGATGATGGCATCAAGTGTCTCCGGCTCCTCAAGTAAGATTGTACTCTCCAACCTACCTGAGTATCCGAGGGGAAAACTCTCACCGTTGCCCGATGCCTGATGCGGCGCCCACCACCTCTGTGGCCTGCCCACCCTGAGATAGGAAGTAGCCGCAACCCAAACCCCCACTGCCGGTTCTCCAGCTGCGCGGTTGCCAGTCGGAGCCCCGTCTCGATTGACAGGGCTCCCAGGTTGGTTGTTCGGAAGCAGCCGGTCATCGTACGCGCTTCCTGGCTAACCAGCAACTGTACCTATGTCGTTGGCCTGGACACAGGCTGTCACCATCTTCCGCCAGTTGACTGGCGAGAGGCCATCTGCCCAGTGAGCCGCCGGAGCCGGTCCATAGCGTTTCTAGCCTTCTTCAGCCTGGTAGCATGGTGCTCGTTCGGGGTAAGATGGGAATCAAGCCAAATTCCGAGCCAACGTGTCGCCTCCTTATTGAGAGGCACATCCTGGTTTCCCACCATGATGCTAGCTGTCGGAACAGTTCTCTTTCTGTGGAAGAGGGCCGCCCTGGTTTTTCCGTGGTCGAATACGATTCCGTTGGCAGCTGCCCAGTTGAAAGATGCCGCCGCTTGATTCCTCCGACAACTTGCTGGCCACCACCTGATCATCCTTCCCTTCCGCCCACGATGCAATGTCATCGACATACGATAGCCCTTTGATGCCTGGAACAGCTCGCTCCGCCTCGTCAGAGATGCGTTGGCGATGCCGGCTCCAATTGCGTCCTTCACGGTTGCAAGTAATCAGAGTGACAATCCATGAACATTAATCCACCTACGATCGTCTGTGTGCAAGCCTAGCGTGTTCTTGGCACCCTGACGGGCCTTTTCTCCACATCGCACACATCCTCTCTCCTATCGCCGTGTCATCACCCCTTCACCATTACCCTCCACTTCATCCTCGCGAGTCGCCCGGTCGAGAAACAACCCGACGTTATCACCTACCCTACCATCGCAACTCCCAGCGCCCGGGCGAGAACAAAAATAAGAGAGAAAAAAAAAGCAACGACAAACGTTGGGGTGGCGAGATTCGGTTACCCGCCCTTTCCCCACGGACCCGAACCGAAAAAAAAAGACCAAAAAAGACCAAAAAAGAACCACCTACACGATTTCCCGCGCACGCCAGGGAAATAGATAAATATCTAAGCGAGTACCCGAATGGACAGTGACGCGCTAGGTCATTCTGTCTCTGAGATGGGAAACGGCGAGTCGCGCGAATCGGAACATGGGTATAACGAGAAGGTGGACGAGGAGGGCCTAGGAGGTGGCGAAGATCACGATCGTGTACCTACGGGACTAGTCGTTGATGAGCTGGAGGTTATACATTATGCTACAGCGGCGGAACAGCTGCTCGCATCCAACGCTGTTGCTGCGTCCGAACATCTTCCTGCTTTTCCGGTGGCGGCGAGGAAGACCAGGGGAAGGCAGGTGAAGGCCGTGAAGGAACCGCAAGTGCCTGGCCCAGCTGCTTCTCAGCCTCCGAAGGAAATGTCGGTTGCCTCGGCGGTTGCTGCAGCTACTGCGGCGCTAAAAGCTAGGTTAGTGAGAGAGGAGGAGAGGACCGTTGTGGTGGCGGCGGCTGGTCAAGCTATCCCATCCACCGAGAAGGAAAAGGAACCTCTCACAGCCTCAGTGCAAGTCACAGAGAAGGGGAAGAAACGACGGAAGAAGAAACAACGGCAAACAAGCCAGGAGGAGGAGAGTGCGCAGGCTCTTTTAGCACTGAATAAAGGAGGATTAGGACCTGGAGGTGTCGAGAACGAGAACGCCATTATGGACGACGATGAGGAGGATGCGCCGACGGCGATCGAGTCGGTGGCTCCAATCAAGAAGGGAAAACTCAAGAGAAAGACGAGTTCGAAGAAAGCCACGACTGAGAAAGTGACGGAGGAAGATCACATCGATCAGTCGTTGCCGCCTCTGGTTACGAGCCCGAGTGCTGATAGCGACCCCACCGATACTCTCACTGCTTCTCTGGCCACACCCTCCGATCCACCCAATACAGCTGCCGACGAAAATTCGACCGCAGTCACCGCCCCCGCAGAGCAGATTGGACGTCCGCAGTCAGAAGTACCGGACCAACGGATCATCACGGAGCATCTGGCAGCCCACATGGCAAAGCTTCCACCGCCACCAACCGTCGACGAGGAGATGGTGGTCGAACATCGAGTCATGACCGAGCTGCAGGGCATCCATTCGCCTGTCCTGGGAGGTGAAGGATTTACGGCTGTGGAACAGAACACCGATGGTGACCACCAGATGATCGGCAGTTCCATCTCTACCAAACAGAAACCGGCCAGAGGAAAGCGCAAGCGTCAGGGAGAGACGTCCAATTCGACCACCAACGAAAACGATATAATGCCAATGAGCGGACTAGTCGACCCGCAGCTTATGCGGCTTGACGAAGCCGCAGCTCAGATCGCTGAGGAAACCACAGGAGATCAGAGCACGAAATCCAGGAAGCGACGTCGCTTACCGCACTCGGATATGACCGAAGCAGAAGAGGACCCCGTGGACGAAGCCGAAGACAAGCAGCCAGCGGCCCGCCGCGAACAGAAAATGAGCTGGGGAACCACACCAAGCACTGGCATGGGAGAACCCACCAACGGAGGAACCTTCTCACTCGATGAGCGCTTCTCCATCGACAAGGCCCTCCTAGACTATTGCCGTATGCATAGCATGACAATGGAAGCTCTCAAAGACCGGGTCTGGGGTAACAACCGCCGCAAAGATGAGTTTTGGGATTCGATCTGCAGTGCCGTTCCGAATCGCAGTCGTGCCTCCGTTTACAAGCATGTACGGCGGTCCTGCCACATCTTCGAGCAACGTGCCAAATGGACCGCCGAAGAGGACACGCAATTGGCAGAGCTGGTCCAGGACAAGGGCAACAAGTGGAAGGACATCGGAATAGCTATGGGGAGGATGGGTGAGGACTGTCGCGATCGCTACCGCAACTACGTCAAGTGTGGTGACAGCCGCGGAACCGACCGCTGGACCGAGGAGGAGGAGGATCTGTTGAAGAGGACGGTTCGCGAGCACAAGGAGCAAAACAGGCAGACCATCCTCCAGCAAGGAAGACCGAATCCTACACCGGATGAGGAGGACAACATCCTCATCAACTGGACCACGGTTTCCGAGCAGATGGAGAACAGACGGTCGCGGATTCAGTGTCGGTACAAATGGAAGAAAATGTTGGCTCAGAAGGAGAAGGTCAAGCAGGCGCCGATCGGAGTTACGTACGTGGGCGGAAAGAAGAAGCGCATCAGTTTCGACATCAAGGATATGCTGCCTGGCGATGAGCAGTGGCTTCTTTTCTTGTGAGTCATCCGTAGCGATTCAAAGCGGGGAAACCAGTACTAATTTCAATGCACAGGATCCGTGACAGCGGTGCGACACAAGAGAATCAGATACCTTGGGATCAATTTGCCAAGAACGATAAGGACGTCGGTATTTGGTGAGTACTCTCAGACGCTTTACTGGCCGATATGCATCCCACATACTGACTGGGTGAGCCAGGACTCACAAGGATCTCAAGAACGCCTACAAGGGGTTTCGCAAGCACATCCCGCACAAGCGCCGTCCGCTGCGCGAGATCATCAAGCAACTCCTGAGCGAGATACAGGAGAAGTACACGGACGAGCAGCGTAGCGTCCGCTTCATCCCGAGCCAAAACGCCGACGGCCAGCCCATCGACGCCGCCTCGGTAGCCTCGCACAACTCGACCGCGGCCCACTCTCCCGCGCCGCAGATGCAGCAGGCACAACAACCGCAAGCGCAGGAATTCGTCCACCACCACCATCACCACCGCCACCTCTATGCCCTCCCGCACAACTGCCCCCCGCAATCCTCCTCCTCCCCCTCCTCCTCCTCCGTTCCCATCGCGCCAATCGCCAGCATGGGTCTGGCGACTGCCGTCCAGCTGGGCAACATACAGCAGCAACCGTTAGCTACGAACAACAGCAGCAACAATGCCAACGCCAACGCCAACCACGTCGGCGCCATGGTAGATCCGGAGCTAATGGGTCAAGGGATGGAAGAGGAGCTGCAGAAGATGGCCGGCGAGGCGATTGCCCACTCCACCGCCATGCACCACGCACAGCAGGGACAATGCGGAGGCGACGGCGACAATGGAGGCGAAGACGAGAACGAGCGAGAGCTACGCACCAGACTGGGCGGGTTCATCGATGGAGGAGTAGGAGGAGGAGGGGGAGGGGGACGAGGAGTATCGGGGGGAGATGGGGGCGTTGCGGGAGGAGAGATGATGCATCAGAGTGCAGCCTAGGAGCATCCACTCCACATGCTGGGGCTCGGATACGGCAACATGTACCCTTGGTGGCACGTCTAGACGCGTAGCCACCTGGTAACCGGTAACCGGTAACCGGTAACTGGTGGCCGGTGACTGGTAAACTTGTATGCTGTGCAGCCATTCCTTACTTAAAAAAAATAACGATAGATGGATATAAATAAGATGGGTGCTCAGATGTTTTGTGTACCTATCTCAGAGCTTGGAGGGGTTTCACTTATTTTTCTTATATATTTTTTTTATATTTTTTTATATTTTTTGGTTTTCTGGCGAGCCGTCGTTTTTGTGATTGGAGGTGAGAAGTTTGGGGGAAAAAAATAAAAAAAATTGATGACTACTCTACTCCACCCTCCACCCTGCTCCACTCTATTGGGTTCTACATAACCGTCGTCGTGTATCTATACATGACTCTGGGTGGTTATGGTAAATCGTAGTTGATCGATCCAAATCAAAAACCCGAAGAAACCCCCTCCCCACGAAAAAATAAAAATAAAAAAACAATCAAAAAACCATCCAGTTCCATATCGAATGATCATTTCTTCTAAAGTAGCAGCAGCAGCAACAGCAGCAGCAACAGCACAAGTAAACAAAGTAAGGTAAAAAACAAACAAAAACAGAGTAAAGAGCAAGAACAAGGACGAGAACAAGAACTACAAGTTAAAATACACACACAAACAGCGCAACGACGCACTATCGTACATACACAGACAGCAAGTGGAAGGAAAAACAAATCAAATACACGCGGTGTGTGCGCGGGAAGAAAAAAAGAAAAAGCAAAATTCCCAATCCTTAGGCTCGGAAATGTCCCAGCCAGTACACAATTTGAGGGAGGGCGGGAGGAGGTAGGGAGGGAGGACAAGGAAATGAACGGGTATACTTATGCCCAAAAAAAAATGGATGCATCGCGAGAATGTGAAGAAAGAGGAGGAGAGGGACATAAGAGAGTTACTCGATCCCGTTCTTGGGGGTTGTGGGTTCGTGGTCAGGAGCAAGAAAGGGAGAAAAAAATGGACAATAAACGTGAAGAGAAGGAAAAAGGAAAAAGGAAAAATATAGGAGAAAAAGGAAAAGGAAATATCCGATAATGATTGTTAGCTATGGGAGAGAAAAAAAAGAGAAAAGAAAAACAAAGAAAAACAAACACAAAGACGGAAGACTGAAGAGAAGTTATGAGAAGACACACACAGCATCGAACTCGGTTACACTACCCACTAACTGTTGTCACCCTGATAGCCATCTCTTCGGTGTCCGTCCGCTTCCTGACTGCGGTATTTCTCTTTTGAAAGATTCCCGCATGTTCGTCCCTGCAGCTACCACCGTTACCACCTTGGCTCTCATCGTTACTGCCTCCTTCTCTGCCGCCCAGACCAGAGTCGTTCTTTACCATTGGTGCGCCACCATGGTAGCTCTCGACGCTGCGCGCGCTGCCGTTGCGACTGCTCCCCTCACCCGCCTCTTCGACGACAGGGAGGATAGTTCCTTGGGTGCCGCCGGTGCGCTCCGCGCTGGGAGATCGTACGGCGGCGATGGTCCGGTTGGGAACCTGACCCTCGTCTCGGGCTGCCCGTTGGTCGGTTCGCTCGCCCTCGCCTGGTACGGCCGCGTCCCCCGGGCCTTCGCTTCGAGCCTCCTTCTCCCTTGCCGCTTCTTCGGGCGACCTGACGATGCTGGTGATGAAGGCGCGGAACCGCTCGCCGTAACCGTGCGGTGGGATCGCGGATACTTGGTCTTTGGGATGCGAGAGACCTCTCCAGAAGTGTTCCAGACGCTTGACGAAGCCGTACTATTGTCGTGTTGTCAGCACACTCTCCCCTCCATCACTCGAGGCAGATTGATGCATGCATACATGGGTCAGGCAATCTATTATACCCAGATAATAGATCACTTCACCGGGCTCATCGCTTTCGTGAGTAGCCCGGAATCCTCCGTCGTCACCGTAGAAAATGGTATTCTTTTGCCTGCTACAGGTTAGCACCGGATGCCTCGTGGGGGAGGCTCGGCTTGATCGGGAGTGGGTACTCTAGAAACTCATCCGGTAGTCTGTTTGCAGCGCTCCGGTCCAACGATACCGGCACTTCGTTGTTGATCACCCGCCTCAGCTCCCTCGCCTGCCGCGCCTTCTCCATCTTGCTCGGCGTCCGTTGGAGCGCATGACCCGTGTCGTCGCTGCTCTCGGTAACCCCAGGCTGGAACACTTTCAGAGCGCTATTCCGAATGTCGTCGCGATTCCCCCGCGTCAGATCGTGGATCCCCAGCAGCAGCGAGTAATCCATGATCTCGAGCCTCTGGAGCAACGCCACGTCCCGCTCCACCTGCTGTATGAAGAGGTTCTTCTTGTGCGGCCCAAAATGGAGGTGCATATCCCTCCGCAGCCAGTTCAGATCCTTCAGCGTGGCCCGCGGGTTGTCGCCAAGGTTGTCTTCCTTGTAATCTCGGCCGATAGTCGACCCCTTCAGATCGAAAGTCTGGTGGATGTCACGGTGTGGTGGGAACAGATTGTTCATTACCACGAAGTGAATCTTCCTGCCGAACGGCGTCTTGACGCGGTGGAGGCCGTAAAACTGCGAGATCAGCGTATTGGGGTTGTCCTCGATGTGCGTGTAGTAATCTCGCAATATGTGTCTCAGGAACCGGTGCTCGCCGTGGTGGATGGTCTTGATGATGTACTTGTAGTCCCGCGAGAAATAGAAGAAACTACCACTCTTTCCTGGCGATCCCAGCTCCGACAAGATGTACTTGCTCGTCAGTGACATCAGGTAGTCCGCCGGATCCAATCCAAACTTTGTCCGCAAATGGCGAAACACCCAAGGCGAGTAGTCCTTAAATTTGAAATCATATTTTGCCGAAGGTGTAAGCTCATTCCCGGTACTGTGTGCGCAACGACGTTCGTCAGCCGAGCCCTTCACTTCACTTCACTTCGGCCCGCTGCCAGCCCACTCACATGTCAAACGAAAACTTGTGTTTCGCAGCAAAATCCGCATCCGTCAGGGGTCGGTCCATCTTTGCATTGATCCGTGAGACGCAGAAGCGAATTCCGGTAAGCATGTTGTAGGCGGTGACCCAATTGGCGTGGTTGTGATCGACCTTGGTGCCCACCACCACCTTATCATCATCGATATCCTCCTCTTTGCGCTTCTTGCTCTTGCCCTTGACCGCCCTCTTCGCCTTGATCGCCTCGGTCCACCTCGCAGCATCCTCATCTGGAGGCACCTCTTCCATGAGGTTGTCGGAATGTATCGATCGCGTCGGCCGTCGGCCCATGGTTATGGAATGACGACGTGGCGTCGGCGTCGACGTCGGCGTCGGCAACGTCGGCGAGAACCGACCGCTCACGACCACCTCGGAACCACTTGCCGGCGTCGAAGTCCTACTTCCTTGCGAGGGCTTGGGAACCTGTAACGTGTGCCGCTGTCGGAGAGACCCTGGCTGTTGCGGTAGGTTTGGTGAAGGCAGGAGCTGCGAACCGGATCCCGCCCCTGTTGTTGGGGGCGACATACGGGGCGACAGACGAGGCGAAGATGACGATGGTGTCGGTATAGGGGTATGTTCGGCGGGCCTCGTCGAGGTGACGGACACTGGAATCGACGAGGGCCTCACGGAGCCTGTGCCGTTGATAGTGGTGGCGGAGGTTGGGGGGGTGGTGGTGGAGGCGGAGGCGGTGGAGGTGGAGGTGGTCGAGCCGTTCGAGAACGGAGGGAAATAGGACCCGTCATCCTGCGACTGCGCCTGGTGCATCGCGTCCTTTGCACTCGGTGCGGCGTCCCGATCGGGAGAGGGAGTGTTCGGACTTCTCTTCGGCGTTGACGGTGCTTGAGGAGCCTCCCCGTTCGCGGCGTCAGCAGGCTTCGGTCCCTGCAGCACGCCATTGGCGGCAATGTGTCCGCCCGCAGAACTATCTCCGCCGCTGCCGTTCGACAGCGTATGGCTGCTGTGCATGGACGACGCGGAACCGGGCGGGGGGTGCGGCCTCGAAAAGTTGTAGGGAGCGGACTGAGTCGCGACGGCGGGATGCGGTGAGGCAGCGGCCGTGGTGGAGTCGTCTCTACCGGACAGGATCATGACGGCGGTACCACCAGAGGATCGCAGCATGAAAGCGTGGCAGTAAGAATCCGCGCGCTTTTCGCCGCACTTTCCGTGTGCGTCGATCTCTGTCGCCGTATTGGGGGGGGAGGGGGATGGTGTGTGAGGGAGGAGGAGGGTTCGCAGGTTTGGTTGGTAGTTACCGAAGGGTGACGACGACGACGACACGGGTTTAGTGCAAGAAGCCGGGAAATAATGGGCGGAGTGCTCAGCCCTTTTTTTTTTCTTTTTTTTTTCTTCTCAAAAGGACCTTGAATTTGAGCGCTCCAAACAACAAGATGAGCTTCCTTCCACTCACTCCTCCCCCGGTGCTTCTTCTTCTTCTTCTTCTTCTCCTTCGGACTTTTTTATTTTATTTTTATCTGCTTGCTTTCTCTTCTCGCTTTCAGCCAGCAGATTTCGTGGGGCAGGCTCGACGGCGACGGGCGGGCAAAAGTACGGGCGACAGATATCGGCGAGCCCTCGTTCCGACGGAGGAGATACGTGTTAGTGTGCGGTGGGCTGTATGCGTAATGTGGACCCTAAGTGCCCGACGCGAGGAAGGTATCGGAGGAGGGGGAGTGGTTGGCGTGCGGGTTGAGGAATTCCCGGGGGAGGGGAAGAATAGGAGATTTGGGGGGTCGGAGAGTGAGGAGGAGGTAGGTGGGCAGAGAGAGCGAGAGGGTGGCTGGCTCGTGCGATGGAGCAACGGCGGCGACGGCGACGGACTGGGCGGGTGGGGGGGGTGGGAGGAGCAACAACCAGCAGCAGAGCCAGGCGTCAAGCGTCGCAGCGTAGGAAATCCTTCGTCGAGATTTGTTTCGGCCTGCGAAGAGCACAAACGAGTGTCGGGTGGGGGAGGAGCGAGTGGAGAGAGCGACGACGGGGGAGGGTGTGGTGGTGGTTGTTGTTGGAAGGAAAGAGCGGGAGGCCAAGGCTGCTGCTGCGGCGGAGCAAGAGCTGGCACGACTCCCACATGCCGGGGAGTTGCGGTCTGCGGCTGCAACGAGCCAGTTGTCGTTGCGGCTGGACGGCTGCACGGCTGTCCGCCCCGCCGCTGCCAGCGCTATAATTATCCACTCCTGCGATTGCGGGCCCGGCAGCACGGAGCAGCAACGGCAACGGACATACATAATGTGGTATCGATGAGGCATGATGTAGTTATGTGTGTAGATAGTTACATGTGCATATCCAATGGCGAGTATGTATTGTGCACACACATCACACATAAGTGCCTACATATCTACATACATAGCCAGGACATACACGCATACATATCTACATACATAGCCAGGACATACACGCATACATATCTACATACATAGCCAGGACATACACGCATACATATCGAGGGGCCGACGACTGCCCTCCATCGTCATCCAGCCCAGGGGGGCGGGAACGGAAGGGCCGGCGCGGATGTTCGAACCGGCGCGGGCGCAGCACACAGCCTAAGATCGGGACGTCTTGGCAGCGCCAGCCAGCTGCCCAGCACGGAATGGGCGCGACAGGCTTGGCGGGCGGCGGCGGCGAGTGACACCCGGTGAGTCCCGTCTCGTGGCGCGCTCGCTGGCCCGCGCGGCAAGGCCCCACCGGGCAGCTGCGGGCGGCAACGGTGTCCAGGCCAACCGGCGCGGGCGTTGGCGCTGGACACTGGTGCGCGGCTCGGTCTTCGACGGTGTTCGAAGAAGGACTCCCACCCCACACACAGCAGTCTATGTATCTACTCTACGTACATGCACTCCAGCAAGCTCTCCGGAAACGGACGGCGATGGCCCCCCCAGCCGCAACGAGAACAGCACGAGACGTTTCACGGGTGCATGTGCGCGCTGCACAATCCTACGCAGTCTAGACCGATACACTGGTATAAAAAAAAAAGAGAAAAAAGGGGGGGACTAGATATTTCGCACTGCAAAGCGTAGGAAAAGTAAATGTGTACCACATCGGGATGATTGAGCATTCCGCAAGCGGGTGGGAAAAAGCGACTCCCTTTGAACAATACAATGCGCCTGGTGTGTGTATATATAGCATACTCAGGTATGCAGACCTTTTAATATTGGGAACCCGAAGAAGTAAGGAAAGCAGCTCACCTGCTCTTCCGAGTGCAAACATGTCGCGCTGTCTGCATACATATATACTTCTTGTTATGTGCGTTGGTTGCTGCACCGTTTTCACGGCGTATTATCGACCCCGTCGGCGTCGAAAAGAAGTGTTTCCACACGTCAGCCACAACTCGCCATCCACAACACCCCGTGGGGACATATTTCCCTCGAAACCGACAGTTCTATCTCGTGGAGCTGACAAGCCCTTAAGCTGAAACTCGATATCCAGAGAGTTGGGATCCCGCCCATGTTCTACAAGCCATACTCGACGGTGAGAGAAGACGTCCAAACGTCAACCACAGGTACGTAGAGAAGGTGCCTGTATGGTTCAATGGGTTCTACGAACAACAGTATGCTTGCGTGTGCAGACACAGTACATACGTCCCTCCCAAGCAGAAACCGCTCTCACGGCTCTACGATCAACTGCTGGAAATGGTCCAGCCTTCTTCACCGTTGAGAGCGCTCGCAACAAAGTATGTATCCAAGTAGGTACTTATATGTACTGTATCTATGTACGCACCTACTTCAAACCACCAAAGAACGTTGCACCCAGCGACACGAGATGCAGCCCAAGCACGAGTAGCGTCATTAAAAGGTACAATTTCACAGTATCTATATAATGTTTTTTTTTTCTCCGGGACTATATATATATATAAGTATTTGAGATATGAACCTGGACATACTTACTTACATACCTAATATATACCTGCATACATAGATCGCGACTTTTCTGTCGGAAAATGCCGCGAGGACGCTTGACCAAAAGAAAATTGTCGTGCGATGGTTTCCCAACAGACACCACATGTTTATAAAAATAAAAATAAAAAGAAGGAAAAAAAAGACCCCCTTTTTCACCAGCGTAGTAAGCACTACTTATCTATGTATGTATGTATGTATGTAGATATGTACTCACGCCGGAAGGAAAGACAACCGGGAGAGAATATATATATATATGTATGTATCGTTCCAGAGTATGTACATAAAGGGGATAAAGGGGGGGGGATCCTGTTCCTGCATCTCCCCGGGGTTCGGCGGGAACCGGGCTGTGACGACACCGCCGCCAACACACGTCCAGTAGCCAAGCCAGGAAGCGAAGTGCGACATCGACGCCGCACGGCACAAACTCCGCCGGCGAGCCGCTCTGCCCTCCGCGGCACAGAGTACATACATATACTTATGTACATACGACACAACCCCGCGCCGAACAGCTCCCCATGATTCGATTCTCCTCGGGGTAGTTATGTAGAGCAGATATCTGTGTGCCTACTTGTGCAGATACTTGGAGAGAGGGCATCTCCATACATACATACATAGCCACACGTCGAGTGCATATGTATGTATGCTATGTATGTATATCTATCTATACGCTTCCTTGCGCCCCATCTACACGGGCGTCGGCACACGACTCGAGAGAGAGCGCGACGAATGCAAGCCGTTCTCTGGCCTCAGCAGCGCAGGCGTGGTTCTTCTCCCGGGCCAAGCACGTCGGCATGCTAGCTACATAGACACGTATCTATCCAAGATTCCGATCCGATCGCGAGGGGCCCGACGTATGTAACGCATTCCGCGGGTTCGGATGCAATCGATCCCTAGACACATAGACACATAGACACATATGTACCGCGGCCAACTTGCCATTGGAGAAAGGAAAATGCAGTGTGCGCACAATAGATATTATTGATTGCACGCAGATATCTACACACACACACGGACATATCCATATCGATCCACCAAAGCAAAGTAGAGTACAAGTGTGTGCCCTGCCCACGCCACGATCAGATACATATCATAACATAAAAATAAATAAAAACAACAAAACGAGTCTGCCAGGAGAGAAAGAAAGAGAGGGGTGGCTGTGGCTCACGACGGTTTTGTTCACCCCCGCGCGAGACAGATAGATACAGTATGTACTTAGATACTGGGTTCGATACGGACCGTGTGACAGATTCGCTCGTACATGTGTACGGAGAGAAAGAAAAGGAACGCGACTGCCTCCGTGGTTGTCCCATGTCTGAGTCGCCTTCGCCCATGGCCCCCTCTCACTCTCTACCTCTGTATCGAGCCCGGAGATCCATACATATTTTTTTGACCACAGCGAGTGCAGAAGGATCAAGCACCGACACAATATAACGACTCTGGCTCTGATTGGGCGGCCCCCCCCCCCCCCCCCCCCTTCGGCAATCACTGCCGCATTGGTTGTCGGCAGCAACGGACACTGCCAAAAGAACGTGACTTAGATAACTACCGTCCATTGTGAGGAAGCAGCGACACTGCTCGAAGGCATCGCAGCTCACGCCAGGGCAACCCAGAGAGAAGCGATGACCCTCCGTAGCCAATACCGCAGGCCGCTTCCGGACCGGCAGCACGCGGATACTCCATCTACATATCGCCCTCCTTTCCACCGGCCCTAGTTATGCCTCATATGCAACTGTGTTCTTCCTCAACCACCACCACCACCACCACCACCACCGTAACACATAACACACTCCTTTCATGTACCACAGAATAGCTATGTTGCATTGACCCTTAAAAGGGGGCATCCGGTATTCGCGTGCACGCAAGGCAAAACAGTGTTGCGTATTTCTGTCCGATTTTTTTTATATTTTTTTTATATTTTTTTTTTTTTTTGAAGCGAATTTGCGAGGGGTCCGACAGCGCCCAAGTCCTGAATTGTACATACATAATATGTAAGTAGGTATACTTTGTATGGCTTTGGTGGCTGGACCGGGTGGCGGTGATGCGATACATCGATGGGCAACGTGATTATTGATGATGGTTTGGATCGATTCGATGAAGATTATCGATCCGCTACTTGCTTGAAATCCTGCGCAGCCACCCATCTCTTTGTCCTCTCTTGGCAAGGCTCTTTTTTTCTAACTTCATCCAGCTGCCAAAATAGGCAGATAATCCAGACATTCCGGGAGGGACGCGTCACCAACAATGACGTATCTATATTTTTTTTCAAAATCCCTCTGTACATTATGTACATACGTAAATCAGCCACCCCCCTAACCGAAAAACAAAAGCTCACCGTATCGATCACAGCCCCTTGCCTCCGGCTCTGCGGTCTTCTCCTCCGTACATAGACTTTTTCAGGTGTTGGTGGTGGGATTTTCGCACAGGTTTCAGATGTCCCCATACTCAGTGCAACCTCACAGCGAGAAGGACAGACGGCGCCATCGTCTCACTCCACCCATTGGCCACGGCGACGATGCCGGCGGCGAAGATGTCCAGTGCTCGCGGCGTGGTGGACGGCCTCCAGGCCTGACCCTCTCATCGCTTGATTCCCGGCGGAGGGAGCGAGGAGTGCCAACCCTCGCAGCTCGTCCAGCCGACGGCATTTGCTTCGCCCCTGCGGAGAGTTCGGCCAGACGAACACCGCACGTAAGGTGGGCATCAGTGAGCCCGTCGCAGCCAGTGGGCAGCGGCAGTGCGTGCCGCCCACCATCCCCCGCTCCGCTCTGCCGTAAGCATTTCGCGGCGACATCGACGCCGGTGAGCAGAGCGTGCACGGACGCTGGAAGCCGGGGCAGCCGGGCACGGGCCGAGTCGGCGGGCAGATATCCATGTCTGCCCGCCTCGAGAGCCAACGGTCTTGCTCGCGGGCCGCAGCGTCACGGGCGAGCACTCGGAGCGGAAGCGGCGGGACAGACAGCCTGTTGCATCGCGACGTTGTCCGGCCTCTTTGCCTCGCAGCACTGGCAGCAAGGCAACAGGATCCGGCGGCTTCTGGCAACGACGGATGTTGGACGGACGTGTGCCCAGACGGCGGTGAGGACCGAGACGCACCCGGGAAAGGGGGAGGGAAGCTGAGGACGGAAGGATGGAGGGGAGAGGGAAAGGATATCGCGGATACATACTGCCCGTGATCTAGACCAGACTAGGTCGAATGCAATGGTAAATTCGAAACAAAGAAAGAAAGAAAAAGAAAAGTCCGGCACCGGACGGACAGTGCCCACCGGCCCCCACCACGCGTCCACGATCCGACGTCACGATCCGACGTCACGATCCGACGTCACGATCCGACGTCCCCGACCCGGGTGTGGCACGCGTGCGCATCCCACGCGCCGGCTGCACTTGACCCCCACGGCGCCGACACAGCTGCTGCCACAGCACATACCGCACATACGCGCAAACAGACGGACGCTGGCCGCGCACGGGAGGTGGCGATGCAGCAACCGCGGGGGGCGACCGGTGTCGGCAACGAGCAGCTGTCGGCCGCCCCCGCCGCAGCCAGCCACGGCGGGGAACCGCGGCCGGAAACGGAACCGGCAGTTAACGTGCCGGCCGTGGCCGGGGCGCCAGCGGTGTGGCCTCGAGCAAATCCTCTGTGCAGCTTCGAGCAGAGGCAGGCAGGCAGCTAGTATCGAGCGATAGCACGCCCCGCCCGATCCCGATCGCGATCCTGGATCGCTGGGTTCGACACGTCCAAACAACTCTCCGGAGTCCGCCTCATCTTCGTACACGTAGAGTGCGGTAGCATCGTTGGCGCCAATCGCATCGCTGCGGCGGACCACCCTATCCGGAACCGGTCGCTGATGTGTCGGGCTTGTTCCACTTGCTCCGCGGAAGGGTAACGCCCCTGCCCCGGTTCCCCTCCCAATCTCGGACGCCAACCTCACCCCACGAGTCGTGATCCAACAGCGCCATCGCCCCACACCCCGAGTCGCGACTCCGACTCAACTCGGCGACTTTTGTCGATGGCAAAATTGTTATAAACAAGTACAATTGGACCGCCGACCTGTAAAACAATACACGGAAAGAAAAACGAGACCCTACGCATTGATGGAAAAGAAAACGAAAAGAAAAAACACCCACTGAAGAGAAAACAAAACACCCAGCTGACCAACATTTCGAAAACGGAAACCCCATGAACCCAAAGAAAGAAAAGGGAAAATAAACAAACTCCCAGGCAAGTAGTAAAAAGAAAGATTTGTGCTGAGTCTCTCTCTCGTGTGGGCGACATGGAATATGGTAATGTAAAAGCAACAGGTAATCGAAGACAGAACCCCCACCCGAACCAACCTTTCAATTACCCAGGGAAAGAATCAACCCGTGAGAAGGAATGCAACCCGAAACGTAAACCTCGTACAAATGAAAATTCCACACGGCCGTCCTCGCACAATACACGATGGCCAGCGAGACCGACAAGTCTAGGTAGAAGCGGCAGCCTCCTCCTTCTTCGTCTTCTTCGGCGTAGCCTTCTTCTTGGGCGTGGCAGCAGCCTTGGCCTTCTTGGGGGCAGCAGGCTTCGCAGCCTTAGGAGCCGGTCCCTTGGTGACACGTCCAGACTTGGTCTTGGTCAGAACGGTTGCCTTCTCGACGACAGCGGGAGCAGCAGCTGGCTCCTTGCGAGGCTTCTTGGCGTTGGCCTTCGGCTTTGCAGCGGTAGCTTTCTTGGGCGCAGACTTCTCGGTCTTTTCGGCCGCCTTAGGCTTAGCAGCGGCCTTCTTGGGTGCAGCCTTCTTGGCGGATTCCTTCTTCGGGGCTGCCTCCTTCTTGGCGGCGGGCTTCTGTTGGTCGTGTTGGTCCGTGCGTGCGAGTCGCAGAGAAAGGAAGGGACGAAGGAAAGGGAAGGGGAATGAGGAAAAGATTGAGGAAAAAAAGTCGCATACCTTGGCGGCAGCCGGCTTGGGCGCCGGCTCCTTCTTGACGAGCTTGACGGTTCCGGAGGGACCCCTGGGGAACGAGAACTCCTTCATCTCACTACCCTTCTTGATGGCGGCGTTGAAAAGACGGTCGAACTGAGCATTGTCGACGCCCTTGTAGTTCGCCTTGATGTATTTCTTGAGCGCAGGACGGCTAAAGGAAAGAGAATGTTAGATACGAATCCAGACGGCAGAGGGTGCGGTAGAGGGGGGGGGGTTGCTGCGCCGAGCCCAGACGCGGAGTGCACGGCGGTGGTGCTATCGTACCTAGATCCATTGCGATCCTTCAACTGTATCGCGCGGCGCAATTAGACACAATTTCCTCGCGACAAAAGCCGAGCGGCGGAGAAGGAACTTACAGCAAGAATAGCCTCCTTGACCATCTCCTTGTAGGGCGGGTGCTCGGGGGGCGACGACTTCTTAGCCACAGCGGGCTTGCTGGGAGTGGAAGCGGAAGCTTTGGCAGCCATTTCTGATGTGTGTGGAGGCGAGGGGAAAGCGTGGAGTCGAGAGAGAGTAGAATGGACGGGGCTTCGCAGACAGAAGGGCAGCAGAGGGCAGTGGGAGGTGGGAGGTTGTGTTGTTGTGAAGGAAGAGGGAGCAGGATAACAGGAGCGGGAGGTGGGAGAGGTGGGGAGAGCGACCTTTTAGAGCGGCAGCGTCTGAGCGTGGATCATGCCGCCCGGGGTTGGGCAGGGTGTGGTGGGTGTCCCATCCCTCCCCTCCATTCCCGCTCACTCTCGCACCTCTGCTCCCACGCCACCCCTGCCGAATGCTGTCTTTCCAGAGTTCCATCGGTCCCTCCTCCCGAACGTCCAGCACACCGACAGCGAGCGAGCGAGCGGACCCAACGCAACCGCGCCAATGCCCCCCGTGTGATGCCATACCAACCCGAGAATCCCTAACCCAGCAACAAAACCACCCCCCGTCGCCCACTTCTCTCTCTCTTCTTCTTCCTCCCCGCCGCCCTCAAAAACGCCGTAATTTCTCGCGGTTGTCCGGATTTCTCGCGGCCGCCGGCAGTAGAGCATCGTGCTCTTCCTGCTCTCCGCTTTCCCTCGCGGTCGTGGGGAAAATTCCGGGGAGGGAACGCGAGCGCGAGAGAAGGAAAGAAAGAAACCCGTTGAGGCCCGGTCGCGGTCGCAAACGACACATCGCCCTTCCCCTCCCCACACCCCCCAAAAAGAAAAACTGTATCGCAGTCGCTATCCTACACACCGGCGGTAAACGGAAGCCCGGGACATGGCCGCAGTCTGTTTTCTCTGGACTCCCTCCCTCCGTCGTTCTGTCTATCTATGTACGTAGTTGTTGTGGTTGACTGTCCGAAAATCGGTCCCCCCCACCGTGACTCGGATTCCAGCCTTGTTTTGATTCTCCCCCCTCGTCTCTCCGCCACTCCACAGCAGAACCACAAGATCTCAGGCCTCTTCTCCGGCGAGGCCCAGGGAGGTTGGGCTCATCTTCTGTTCTATTGCGCCCCCTCCGCTCTCTGTCAGATGTAGCCGAGCTTCCCTCCCGCTGAGGGAGCGAGAGAGGGAGTGATTTCGGGCTTGTTCCCACAATATTTGATCACTTGACGCTCCGTCGGTCGTAACCCCCCCGCGGCCGCCCGCCTGCCATCCACATCAACGACTCAACCGACTCAACCGATTTTTACTCGCCACTGCAAAGCTCCCACTCTATCGCGTTTACTCCACCGTGAAGACGAAAAAATCCCCATTCAAATGAAACCCATCATTGCCCAGGTAAAGTAAAGCCACTATCGTATATCTTCTCTCGTGTGCGTTGCGCCGTCCAAGGGAAAAGGGAAAAGGGAAAAATGAAAGGCAAAAAAAAAAAAAAAGAGGATACATGTGAAGCAACAACCGTGAATTAGGAGCCCAACTTCGCCTTCTTGCCCCCTTTCTTCGCCTCGGCGGCCGACTTGGCCTTTCTCTTCTTCTTTTCGGCCGTCTTCGCTTCGTTCTTCTTCTTGATGGCTTCTATTTCCTCCTCAGTCTTTGGGATCGGTTTGAAGAAATCGCCGAGACGAGCTGTGTGGTGGGGGGGGGGGGGGCGGGG
>Ga0307508_10000672_pt1 | contig 41101 bp, 51 predicted proteins | sample 9_EM_MG_FD_203089 | JGI IMG/M metagenome (GOLD analysis project Ga0307508, IMG submission 203089) | Populus trichocarpa ectomycorrhiza microbial communities from riparian zone in the Pacific Northwest, United States - 9_EM | ecosystem: Host-associated > Plants > Roots > Unclassified | place... | reverse complement strand
GGTGGAGGGGAGGGTGGGATGGGGAGTAGAGGCGATTAGTGGGGATTCTTTAGAAAATTAATTTTTTGAGACTTACCAAACCTTCCTCAATGCATTCTCCTCGGTCGCGCGAACTTTTATGGCAATCTGGTATGTGGTTGTTGAGGTATCGTGAATTTGCGTGGTGGGGTGCGACGCCAACGGGGTGTCCGGTTAATGGGTAGTAGCCGGGTAACCCCTACAGTACGTTACTCCTCACATTGCTGGTAGCTTCACATAACTGGCGAAGGATACTGAGCTGTGCCCATCGGATAAAGACTGGGAGCTTGCGAGTCTCGGCCACCACCCTCCCTCCGGTGAGTGCCTTTGCATGAGCGGCTGCCTCGGATATGACTGGGAGTTTGCGAGCCATCCCTATCCTACTCCCTCCGGTGAGTGACTTTACATGAGTGGTGGCCTCAGATATAACTGGGAGCTTGTGAGCCACAGCTATACTCCTCACCTTGCCGGTGGCTTCACATGAATGGAGAAGGATACCAAGCAATGCCGGTTGGATAAAGACTGGCAGCTTGCGAGCCGCAGCCATCATCCTCACCTAGCCGAGTGGCTTCACCAGACCACCAGCGGATATCGAGTGGCACCCATCGAATAAAGACCGGGAGCTTGCGAGTCTCGGCTATCACCCTCCCTCCGGTGAGTGCCTTTGCATGAGCGGCGGCCTTGGATATGGCTGGGAGCTTGAGAGCCACGGCCATCCTTCTCACCTCACCAAGTGGCTTTACATGACAGGCGGCAGATGTCAAGTGGCGCCCTCGGATAAAGACTGGGAGCTTGCGAGTGCATCCTCCTTTCGGTGAGTGATTTTACATGAGCGACAGCTTCGGATATGACTGGGAGCTTGCGCACCATGGCCATCATCCTCACTCCGGTGCTCCGGTGAGTGACACAGCATGAGTGGTGGCCTCGGATATGACTGAGAGCTTGCAAGACTCGGCCATCCTCCTCGCTCTGGTGAGTGATTTTACACGAGTGGCGGCCTCGGATATGAATGAGAGCTTGCAAGCCACGGCCATTCTCGTCCTGTTGCCGAGATGCCTTGCATCATGGGCAACTGGTATCGAGTGGCGCCCGTCCGACAAAGACCGGAAGCTTGGGAGCCATGGCCATCATCCACCCTCTGGTGAGTGACTACACATGAGCGAAGGCCTCAGATACGATTGGGAGAGCGAGAGACTTTATTTATTGCATCCGACGGATATGATTGGGAGCTTGCGTGCCATGGCCATTCACCTCTGTCGAGTGAGACTACTTGAGCAGTGGGGATATTGATGATGATGATGATGCTTCATTGATCGTGTACGACCCTATTGGATCATGACGATATTATATACAGTCCTTTCCTGTTTGCCGTCCACTGCACCCTCGAACAGTAGCCCGCGGCTTGCAGCAACTCCCCCTGCCCCCATCTGGCCTGTCCCAAGATAAGAAGGAAAGAGAGAAAGACAGTAGGAAAGGAAAGTGGAAGGAAAGAGAGAAAGACAGTAGGAAAGGAAAGTGGAAGGAAAGAGAGAAAGACAGTAGGAAAGGAAAGTGGAAGGAAAGAAAGAAAGACAGTAGGAAAGGAAAGTGGAAGGAAAGAGAGAAAGACAGTAGGAAAGGAAAGTGGAAGGAAAGAGAGAAAGACAGAAAGAAAGTGTAACTAAGGAGACTGTGTATCTCCCTCTGCCCTCTCCCCCCCCGGGTCTGGTGGCCCCGTCCTCGCCCCCACCCTCGTCGTTCTCAAGAAATCCAGAACTTCTCCTGTGTACCGCTTGTCCGCGAACATTTCCCTAATCATGAACCAGCAGCGGGGATATTAATGGGCTGCCATTGGATAAGACTGGGAGCTTGTGAGTCATGGCCACCCTTCTCACCTCCGATTGGCATCACATGACTGGCGGCGGGTGTCGATTTTGTTTCCTTTTTTTTTGGTTTATTTATTACTTGTGTGTGACCTATGGAGATCATGGTGAGATTATGTACAGTTCGGTTCCTATCCACTGTCCGTGCAGTGGCAGCACACTGCTAGCACCCCTTTGCCCTCCGTCCAGGCCTGTCCCGGAAAATGAGATGCGCAGTGGCGGATGTAGAGTGGCACCCATCGGATAAAGACTGCAAGGTTGCGAGCCATGGCCACCATCCTCCCTCCAGTGACTATCTTTACAGGGGCGGCGGCCTCGGATATGAATGTGAGCTTGCAAGCCATGGCCATCCTCCTCCCTCTGGTGAGTGACTTTACATGAGCGGCGGCCTTGGATATAAATGGGAGCTTGCGAGCCACAGCAATTCTTCTCGCCTCGCCTAGTGGCTTCATACAACTGGCAGCTTATGTCGAGCGGCGCCCGTCAGATAAAGACTGGGAGGTTGCGAGCCATAGCAATCCTTCTCACCTGGCTGAGTGGCTTCATATAACCGGCGGCAGATGTCAAATGGCGCCCGTCAGATAAAGACTGGGAGGTTGCAAGCCATACAATCCTTCTCACCTCGCCGAGTGGCTTCACATGACCGGCGGCGGATGTCAAGCAGTACCTGTCGGAAGAAGACTGTGAGGTTGCGAGCCATAGCCACCATCCTCCCAACGGTGAGTATCTTTTCATGAGTGGCGGCCTCGGATATGAACGTGAGCTTGCAAGCTGTGGCCACCATCCTCCCTCTGATGAGTATCTTTAGATGAGTGGCGGCCTTGGATATGAATGTGAGCTTGGGAGCCGTGGCCATACTCCACCCTCTGGTCAGTGACTTTACATGAGCGGCGGCCTCGGATATAAATGTGAGCTTGCGAGCTGCAACCACCATCCTCCCTCCGGGGGTTTATCACGTTGCGTTTGTATTGCATTTCATTTTTAACAAAGATTGACAATGAAAAGGATCTCGAGCTGTGCGCCCCTTCTCCCACACGGGCATCCACTTTTTTGAACGACTCTATCAATCCGCTACAGCTGCACCTCTACCTCCCCAGCTACTTCGTTTTGTAGCTCTTCCGCCAATGCGCGCATGACAACCTCCTCCATTTCCTCCTCTTCAATGTCATATCTATCCACCTCCTCACCCACCCCCTCGCCCTTCTGCTCATCTTCATCCCCATCCACATCAATGCCTTCGGGCTCACGTGGCCCCTCCACTGCACCACCCACCTGTACTGCAGCTAACACCGCCCAAATTTTCCCCTAAACACTAAGGAGTTGCTCGTGGTCCCTGATATCCAGGCGGGAGGAGTTTGCCCTGTCGAGCATTGACTGTACAGTCTGAAACCTTGAAAACAACAGCAGTTCCAGGCACTTCCGAGTGTATCCTACGGCAGGATATACATGCTGTCCTTACAGTATCCGAAGAAGTATCTCAGATTGTTGGCCGGCCCATCGACAAACTTGTTGAATCTGGAGGAGCAGTTTGGCCTGCTCTTCTTCGGCACGCTTGATGCGATGTCGTGCTTCTATACCCTCTTGCACAAACTTGTGAACAGCCCAATCCAAACTGCACATCAGTCTATTGATATCCCAGATCTCACCATCATAGTCGCCGATACCATCATCCTTTAGGGCCCATAGCGAGAGGGGACTTAGTCTCGCCTGGAACACAGGTTTTGCAACTTAGATATTGTATTTCGACACCAGCCGTTCAAGAGGTTTACACCATCTGTTGAGTCGATTGATGAATGTCCTAGCCATTTTTCCACTTTGGACACAGTGATGTAGGATATCCAGTTCTACTCGATGTTCTGTGACCTGCTTCACAATTTCTCATTGTAGCCACTGTGCCTTGCTGATATTGTCTGCTTGCACTCTAGTTCTACACATGATAAGTAGGTGTGAATACCAATCAGTAGGCCTCACAGATGTGCACGTACCGGTGGTAATCCTGATAGTAGGCTACTTGATCTGCTTCCTGTTCATTGAGATATGCTAGGGTAACCGGTTGCTGGAGATATACACGGCCACTCTTGTCGGTACGGTGTGGTACCGTCATACTCACCACACATTGCAAAATGGTATTGTTAATCTGTAGTACCTCACGCATTCTCTTCCAGTGACGTGAGATGTTGTAGCCAATTCTCTCGCGACTACAATTTGCTAGGTATTGTGCGTCACCAAATTAATCAGTAAAGAACTGTAACAAATAAAAAGGGAACCTATACCACTGGTATCAATGTTCTGTGATCTTCGCGGGTCAGACGACACCCGTACGGTTTTGATCAGTCCTTTCAACATGAACGAGAGTTGCTCAACCTCCTCGCCGACCATCAGTCCAAATCCCTTAGTTCTTAAGAGATTGTACAGGACATGGCATCTTATCTTGTGTCCATAAAGATGAAATGTGCCGATCTGTACCTACTAGTGGTTAGACGATATCCAGTCAGATTTGCACCTGTAAATACTGACATGCACTCGATCTACCCAGGGTGTGTCATGGTGGCACAGAGAGGGTTCAAATGCACAGGCAACATCATAGCACAGCTGGATCTGTCTGGCATCCACACAATCGGCTTCGATTGATTCTAACAAACGAATTACATGGCTGTACCACTCATTACCGCCATAGACATTCATGAATCGGAGATTTGTGCCGTGAAAGCAGGTGGCAGCCATGAGTCCAGTCTCATCTGAGGCCTTTTTCGACTGCGCTACGGCTTCTGCTTTGTTCCAGCCACTTGTTGCCTTGAAATTATTTCTACATCCCGCTTGTTGTGTAGTAGACCCTGCCAGATCAAACCTGCGGCATCCGTAGTCCACAAAAAGTTTTGGGGGCAGCTTCTCATACTTATTTTGTGATTTGTCCTTGAAGCGTATATGCTGCTGGTTGCCATCGATGGAAATGGTTATGGTATTGTCCTCACCCGGTGAGATGTCAAAGCACGCTGGGAAAATGTTGGAGAGTGCCTCAAGTTGCCAGGTGATACCATTCTGACATTCCAATGAATCCGCCACCATTGTGTCTACCCAAGACTTCACTGCGAGTCAGTGGTGGTAGGTATCACGCAGCTACACTTTTCAGTATTCAGTGGTGCTACACTATCCAGTGGTGTACTTACTTCTCTGTCAAAGGCCGGTAACACAGCCTTCTTCTCGTGCTCAAATAATGCTTGAAGACCACCTGACCAAGCACTTCTCAAGACATATCCAAGCGCAGACTGCTCCTGTAACAGCTGCAGGAGCCAGATCGAAAACGCAGGCTTCAGTTTTTTTGGTGCACATGGGAAGTAGCCCTCCTTAAGGAGACAGCTGGAGGATCGGGGGCAATTGCAGTATTGGAATTCGTTGTCTGTATACAAATTGAGATCGATCATACGCACAGTAACAATATCATCTCGGGTACAACTGCATGGGTCCAGAAGTCTGTCCTTCAGCATCATATCAGCAAGTATTGCTTCGGTGTGTTGCCAGTTTTCTGCTTGCCGCGTATGCTGATTCACTGACAATCTGGTTCTTCAGCTAATGATCAACTCCGGCTCACCATCAACCTCGTATTCTGAATCTGCATCATCGGAATTTCCGCCGGCTCCGCCAGCATCTGCGGCTCCATACTGCCCCATACCACTTCCCCCCTCACCATGTCTGTAGGTGCCACTAGCATATGGCAGATTTCGTGGAAATACCAGCTGCGCAGCACCGTCACGCACATATTCAGTAACTTTCCCCACAGAAACCAATGCTGACTTTGCACCTATTCCCCCCATCCATGGGAATCCCAAGAAATGGACACGAACCTTTGGCTTTCTTTTGCTGGGTGGTATTTGGATACTCGATTGTGTTTTGTAGAAGATATAGATAAAGAATGGAATAACGAGTTCCGGGTGATGGGTTACGGGTGACGGGTGATGATTGGCGAGTGACACGGTCAGTCGAGAAGGACAGGAACATAGAGCGACAGTGCGTGGGTGTGCGAAAATATCATTACCCCGCATGTCGCCAGATCAGATATTGCTAGATCACATGTCGCCAGATCACAGGTCACCTGAATCACATGATGTTAGATCATATGTTACCAGATCACACGTCGCCAGATCACATGTCGCCAGATCACATGTCGTCAGATCACATGTGTCATATCACATGTCGCCAGATTACATGTTTGATCACATGTCGGATCGTATCTTGGATCGCATGTCGGATCGCATGTCGTGGTGCGAGTCCACCAGTGTCACGCAACATCTTTTTGAGCTGATCACCTCTACTCTTACCTTGCCTCACCTCTTCTCACCTCACCGTATCCAATCCCGATCCTGCTCCTGTCCTGATCTCCCTGCCACCTGCCACCCACTGTTACACTGGAGAAATATCACAAGATACGTACCGGTAGCTAGCTATTCTCATCAAGTGGATCTTAGAGAGACTAGGCAGGAGATAAGACAGGGTTCGAGGTTCTGGCCGAGAGCGGTCGTAAGAATTAACCCCAGAGGGAGGGGCTACGGTGAACCGGAGGCGTGAGAGGGAAGGTGTTAGGATGCGACCCTTCCGAGAGCTCGGTTGAGACTCACTAGAGAGCTCGTTTGTCAAAACAACCCAGCTCCAGATGCCGACGGGCTGCAGGAAAGAACTCAGTCTAGAACTGAGGGAATTCTGCAGTGCCAACCAGACCCCTGGACCTCACCTTATCGCCAGTACCAACCAGGACCAATAAGAGTCTCAAACGAGCCCACGCTCAGGTGGGGGTTCGCCAACCTCCAAGGAATAGTTAGCCCGAGTCACCAGGTCTCACCCTGCCTCACACCTAAATATCTCGACGCTTCTCGCCTGGAAAAGAGGAGAGACAGACCAAAACACTACCACCGAAACCCACATACAAGATCTAAGATTATTCCATTGTGAATTATCAAAAGTAGCCTGATTACCTTTGATTCTCCAAGCACTCCGGTTACGAGACAACCCCAGTGTCACACTATAATCTTCGATCCAAAATCACCCTACAATTTGTCTCACAACGAATGACTCACGTTTACGGAACTAACTTCGAAGACCACCTATACCTACTCGAATTATCCAAGCTATTCGAACCAAGGTCGCAATACTCCTGGGACTACACATTCCAATCAATCGACAGTGAGCTAGCCACCTACGAGCAGTGGGAACCAGAGATTGACGGACCTAAACCAACCTACGAAAAAATCGACTGTACCCCGTACCATTGGTATACTCAGCAGTGGTTTAATTCTGCTCTCTTGTGGCAACCAGCCAACTTTGACGGACGAACTTTTCGACTAATTCGACTATCCATTCGACTATGACTCAACCATTTACATCTGAGACTTTCTCAACCTATACTAAGGAAAAACAATGACTTCATCCGACTTCAACATGCTCCGCTTGGAGGCCCCTCGGGACCTGGTCCAGATTACCGAAGAAACCCCAGCCCCGGAACAAGCGCTAAGAGTAGCCAACCCCGCGGTCTGGGTTCGGACCATAGCGCGGCAACAGCAGCAGGTCAAAAATGACCTAAGGCAGCTTACCGAGCTATGTGGCAATACGATCGACAGAACCGATCAACGAATGCAACAGATTGAAAAGGCCTACCGAATATTAGCAGAGGGCACCCGGTATGTATATGACCGAGTAAATGCTAACGAAGAAATCGCAGAAGCCTGTGTACACAGCGAATTGGCAAACGCAGCCAATGTCTACCAAACGCTCGCACAGAACGTCTGGCAGGCCATCATGGAACGAACCACCGATGACAACCAGCGACAGATATGTCAGGCCACCCAGCTCACCAGGGTTAACGACGCCCTCGCCTTCCTGAATGAGGCCAACACTGCCTGAAGCCAGCACCTGGCCACCTTCCAGGGCAACGTAGAGCTGTGGGCAGCGGATCACCAAAGGAAGATGAATACAGTCGAAGAAGAGCTGCGAAAAGCGAGAGACGTAATCCGACGAATAGCCACCCGGGTACCCCTCCCGGGCTCCCCAAAGATGAGACCTCCGTCCCCAGAACCACTGCAGCTCTGGCGCAGCCCTGCCAGACCACCCAGTACCAGCGCCTTGACAGCACCAGCTGCGCCCCCACTGCTTCCAACTCGCCTGACACTCAGAAGTCCTATTCGGCTTCCTCCCTGTCCTCCTACTCAAAGGCTGCGACGGCAGGCCATCCCAAATTCAAGCCTGCCACCAGAACCACCGCTACCAACCAACAGAGGCACAGGAGGAAGGGGAAGGGGCCCCACACAGGCACCAGGATGACCGGCTGGCTCGCCCTCGCCCTCGCCCTCGCCACCACCCAGCGAAAGCAACGGCGACTTATACGTGCAGAATCTTCCATCAAGGAGGCCTCCCCTCGGGGCAAGGGAACCAATGGGAGCACAGATGGCAACTACACTCACGCTGGAAGAAATAGCGAGATTGGTGGGAGCCGGGATCGTGGCAGCGTGGGGCCCGGAACGGCCGGCGGACGAGGCACGAATTCGTACCTCGAGACTAAAAAATGGAGAATCCAGCAAAATTTAATGGAAAGAGCATAACGACCTTTAACCAATGGTGGGAGTTGGTGACCATGTATCTAGGGTTCTACCCGGAGACAGTCGACTGACAAAAGATCGCCTGGGTCGGAATGCTCTTAACTGATATGGCCCTGGTCTGGCACCTCCATTGGTACGGAGAGTTGCGCGACAACAACACGTGGGTCAACTACTCCACAGCCATTAGGGCGGAATATCGGAACAAGCAAGAAGCAGCGGATGCCCAGCTCAAATTGGGGCAGCTCGGATACCAAGGGTCAATCTGAACCTACCTAATGGAGTTCTGCACGCTTAACATCTTCGCGCGAGCTACGGGGGAAGCCCTAAGGGAAAAAATCGACCTCGCAATGACCACCGAAATTTTGAGAATGCGGTTCGCCCACTACCTTGAGGAGTTTGCGGACGTTGAAGGCTTTCTCCAGGCCACATACCAAGCCGGCCTACAGGTGGAAAGAATGAAAGCACTGGAAAAAGGGCGCGAAACTATGCAGCCAGCCCGTACGGATGACAAAAAGGAAAGAAGAAAGGACCCTGGACGCCCGAAAAAGAACATGGAGCAACCGAAGCCTGCGAACAACTTGGAACAAAAGAGCCTGTGGGGGCAACCGGGCAGATGGGCAACAAAGGAGGAGGCATTAAAGGGAGTACCCTTGCAGGAACACAAGGAATACTTCAGGACTCCGGAATGCTGCTGGCGTTGTGGACAGAAAGGCCACCGCACGTATGAATGTTTTGCCCACACCACCAGACAGGGCACGACCCTCCCAAAAGCCCCCTGGAAGGCCGCAGCAGCAGCTACGGAAAAAAGAAAGTGCTCGGAAGAGCCAGAGGAAAACCCAGTGCCAAAACAACAGAAGGTCGCGGCAGTCGAGGCCATGGAACTAGAAGACCCTCAGGCCTTCCCACTGTGGCCCGACAGCAGCAGAGAATCACATTTTTAGAGGGCCCGCCAAAGCCGCCGGCGCGGGCCTGGGCAACAGTTGGAGGGATGTCTCAAAAACGAAAAACCGAGGAACCAAGTATTGGAACCCCAGAAAAACGAACAAAAGGACCCCTCAGCGGCACCTGACCAATAATATGGATGATACTCCACCAGGGCGGAAAACAATATAGGATCAAGGTGCTACTGGACACGGGGTGTTCGGTACCGCTAATTAATCAGGAAACAACTGCACGGCTAAAACTTCCGCTCCGAGAGCATCGGGAAAAGAGAGTCATCGAAAATTTGGAAGGGAAACAGGTGAAGTGAGCCGTGAGCGACTATACTGACCCCCTGCTTCTACAGCACTGCCACCACTACTCCAAGGAAATCTTCAAGGTATCACCAATGGAAGCGGAGATCGATGTGTTCCTCCCGTTCTGGTGGATCACGAAACACCCCCTCAGAGTATTTGGCAAGACCCCAAAATCCGCTTTAACAGCCAAAAATGCCACAACAAAGGCACCAAATTCGAGACTGTGGACTTCGAGCTATCCTGGGATGAAACCGTGTGTACGGACAAGGAAGCCCGCGTGGTGGGGTACGTCTGCACGGCCTCGAATGAGGACCCATTACAACTGGTCCCAGTGGGATTTCGGCAGTACCTGGATATAATGGGAAAAGAAGAAGCAGACGCCCTACCCGAGCATAGGCTGTACGACTGCAAAATTGACTTAAAAGAAGTAAGCGTGGCCCCTTGGGGTCCCATATACCCATTGTCTGAAAACGAGCTACAAGCTCTCCGGGAATGGCTCAAAGAAATGGAAAGGACAGGAAAAATCCAGCATTCCATCTCTCCCGCAGGCTCGCCAATCCTATTGGTACCAAAGCCAAACAGAAGAGGGCTGCAGCTATGTGTTGATTACCGAGGGCTCAACAAAATAACGATCCCCAACTGGTATCCCCTGCCGCTTATGCAACAGTTACAGAACCGAGTGCAGAGCGTCCAGTGGTTCACCAAGATGGATCTCAAGAACAGGTTCAGCCTCATTAGGATCCGCAAAGGAGGCGAATGGAAAACTGCATTCCGAACCAGATACGGCCTGTTCGAGTTCAAGGTAATGCTGTTCGGACTGACCAACGCCCCATCCACCTTCCAGGATATGATGAGCCACATCCTCTCCGACGTACTCGACATAGGGGTTTTGGCGTCCATGGACGATATTCTCGTCTACGGGAAAACAAGACAGGAACATGACGACCTAGTCAGAGAAGTACTATGAAGACTGCAGAAAAACGGCCTCGCAGTATCTCGGGAGAAATGCGTATGGAGAACCCAGGAAGTGGAATTCCTGGTATACGTGATTGGACGAAAAGGTATCGAGATGGCAGAACGGAAAGTGAAGGTGGTTTTGGACTGGGAAACACCCAAGTCCCTCACAGAAGTCCAATCCTTCCTCGGCTTCGCTAACTTCTACCGACGGTTCTTCTAAGACTACTCACGTGTAGCCAGGCCATTGACAGAATTAACCAAGAAAAGCGAGAAGGAATGGAAATGGAACCCCAAAGCGGAAGGAGCCTTCCGAGAACTAAAACAAAGGTTCACTATGGCACCCATATTGGCTCATTTTGACGCCGAACGACCAGTGCTGATCGAAACGGACACATCTGACTTCACCATAGGAGCCGTACTGTCGCAACAGGACGACGAGGAACGACTGCACCCAATAACCTTCCACTCTAGGAAGTTCCAACCCGTGGAAATCAACTACGAAATCCACGACAAGGAACTGCTAGGAATAGTCGATGCCTTCAAACACTGGTGCCGGTACTGTGAGGGAGCAAAACACCAGATTCAAGTATTCTCAGACGATCAGAATTTGGAATATTTCACAACCACGAAGGTGCTCAACCGAAGACAGGCAAGATGGGCACAAGAAATGGCAGGTGTCGACTTCCGGATGTATTACCGCCCCGGCTCCCAAAACGGAAAACCAGATACACTATCTAGGCATTTGGAGTACCGTCCGGAGAAGGGAGGGGTGGAAAACCAGCCGATAACAACAGTTTTGCAGGAAACCCACCTAGCGGAGCCAAATCGACAGGGCCGGTCGTTCATCTGCTCATCAGCCCGACTCCTCTCACTCCTGGCAAAGAAATGAAGTCAAGAGTTCGGGGAAAAAGTTCGGAAATATGGACAGAAGGATCCAGCTTACGAAAAGAAGAAAAAAGAGGTCTAACAGAAAGCCACTCTCCCGAACAGGGAGCAGCGGATGGACCGAAAGGCCAGGAGCGTATGGGAAATACAGTACGAGCTACTCTACAGAAAGGATATGCTCTGGGTGCCGGAAGGACTGGTACAAAAAATCCTGGAATCCGAACATGACACAAGGATAGCCGGATACATGGGACAAGACAAAACGATTGAGTTCATTGGATGGAACTTCTGGTGGCCAAAAATGAACAAACGAATAATCGACTTTGTTCAGAGCTACCCAGAATGCCAGCAGAATAAGGCTTCTCGGCATCAACCTTACAGACTGTCCTCGCCATTGGAACTCCCTTACGCTCCCTGGCATTCGATAGCAATGGATTTCATTACGGAGCTGCCTCTTTTGGAAGGATGCGACCAGGGGTGGGTAATCATTGACATATTCACAAAAATGGCGCACTTAGTCCAATTAAAAGAGGAAGGAAAGATGGCTGCAGATCTAGCAGTCATCTTTGCAAGAGAGGTATGGAAGTACCACGGGCTCCCCACGGACATAGTGTCAGATCAGGACTCACGGTTCACCTTGGAAACATGGAAGGAATTCCTCCAACGATCAGGAATCCAACCCTGAATGTCCACCGCCTTCCACCTGCAGACCGACGGTCAGACGGAACGCCTCTACCAAAATATTCAGGCATACCTCCGAGCATTCATCAACCGAAAACAAGACGACTGGGTACCCCTGCTACCCATGGCTGAGTTCGCTTATAACAACTCAGTCACGACGGGAAACGGGATGTCACCATTTTTCGCCAACTACGGCTTCCACCCAGGGGCAGTGGACCCACCAACCGGGGAAATACTGAATCTGGCTAGCACGGTCTACGCGCACTGGATGCAGACTGTACACGAAGAATCACAGAGGGAACTGGAAGCCGTGCAGGAACAAATACGCCGGTATGCAGACCCGGCAAGGAAGGAACCCCCAGCATACTAGGTAGGAAACTTGGTAATGCTCAGTAGCCACAATATCAGAACACGCCATCCATCAAAGAAACTGGACCACAAAAATTATGGTCCTTTCCAGATCGAGAAAATCGTCTCCCCCCTCGCTGTTCGTCTCACGCTACCCTGGAAGTGGAACATCCACAACGTCTTCCACATCTCGTTGCTCGAACCCTCCCGAACCAGCGAACATCGAGTACCCCCAGATCCCTCGAATCTGCTGCGAGAAGCGGACGACATCGAACAATCGGAAGAATACGATATGGAAGAAGTTATATCTTCGGTCGAGCACGGCCGACGAAATAACAAGCGAATCCTATACCTGATCATGTGGCTTGACTATCCAGAACGCAAGGACTGGACGGAAGAACCATTCGACAACTTTTCGATAGGCAGTCTGGAGAAACATCAGGAGTTCCACCTACGAAACCCAGACGCGTTGAGGGACTACTGGCTCACCGAGGGCTAGACCAGTTCCACTGAGGACCTGGTAGTAGTGGGCTGAAGGGGCAGAGGACTTCAGTACCAAAGCATTGGAATCAACAAAAAGACCTGCTTCACGGGCACCCACGAAAAGCTGCCGACCGGGCGCCCGATGAAGAAACCGAATCAACCTAATGAACTCAACGCGCTCCTGTACAGTCATATTTCCCCTTACAACAAAACGGAACCGACGCGCTGGTACATATGACAGTCACGCGGTCCCCGAACAGGTGTGGTCACTCCTTCCTACACTGTAGAGCCCTAGATCAGGCCTAGTCACTTTTGGGACACTGGACGAGCTACAAAGAACACCATGCCTCTGCCGATCCTCTGCGTCTCAGGGCGACCTTGGAACTCAAGTACGGAAAGCAGTCATAGCGAATACGCGACGCGATCAAGTTCATCGAGACAGTAAGAGTATGCAACGGCCTAGTCTGAGGGCCCAGTCGTTCCGACGGATTACACATATCCGGCCACTGGGAGGGCTGTAGGGGTGGAGGACTACAGTCATGGTAACTGCACCAAATGTTACCTCACGAGAAATCAGAAATCAACGCGATACACAGAAAGAGGTGGGCTGCTTCGATAGAAAGATACACAGCTTTGGAACGAAGCTAAAAGGAGGGGGAGGTAGTGTTACACTGGAGAAATATCACAGGCAGGTACGTACCCTTAGAGAAGTACGTACAGAGGAAGAAGATACGTACCGGTAGCTAGCTATTCTCATCAGGTGAATCTTAGAGAGTCTAGGCGGGAGATAAGATGGGGTTAAAGGTTTCGGCCGAGAGCGGTCGTAAGGATTAACCCCGGAGGGAGGGGCTACGGCAAACCGGAGGCGTGAGAGGGAAGGTCTTAGGACGAGACTCTCCAGAGAGCTCGTTTGTCAAAACAAATCAGCTCCAGACGCCGATGGGCTGCAGGAAAGAACTCAGTCTAGAACTGAGGGAATTCTGCGGTGCCAACCAAATCCCTGAACCTCACCTTATCACCAGTACCGACCAGGACCAATAAGAGTCTCAAACGAGCCCACGCTCAGGTGGGGGTTTGCCGACCGCAGAGGAATAGTTAGCCCAAGTCACCAGGTCTCACCCAGCCTCACACCTATATATCTGGACCCTTCTCGCCTGGAAAGAGGAGAGACAGACCGAAACACTACCACCGAAACCCACATACAAGATCTAAGATTATTCCATTGTGAATTATCAAAAGTAGCCTGATTACCTTTGATTCTCCAAGCACTCCGGTTATGAGACAACCCCAGTGTCACACCCACGACCTGGGACCCACGGACCATGTAGCTTGTTGTTTGCCACTTGCCCACCTGCTGATTGTGTCGTCCGCCACTTGCCCGCCCGCTGTCTGGGTCGCCCACCACTTGCCCACCCGCCACTTGCCCGCCCACCACTTGCCCGCCCGCCACTTGCCTGCCTGCTGACTGTATCGCCTGCCACTTGCCCAAACGCCGACTATGTCACTCATGGCTCGCCGCTCACCCATACGGTATAGGCCTTGATGTCTGGAAGGTTCTGGCGAGAAGGTTTGGAATCGTGACCTGTCTTTTTTTTGGTTTACTCGTACTCGCAAACAGCCTATCTAGACTATAGCGGCGTACATGTTTTAAACACTCATTCAGGGTTCACTTGCCTGTTTCCCTCCGTCCGTCACCTGATGCCCGCCGCCCGCCGCCGGCCTGCCCACTTAGTGGGTCGCTCCTCGCCCGCTAGCCACTACAGCCGTCTTCGTTCGGTCTCGTGGGCACCGTTCATGCCGATGCAGACCGCCAGTGAGCCCGGCTCTCCAGCAGGTCCTGGTTGTCAGTTTTCCAGTAACTCAGGGCTCCGCCCATGTCTGTCCAGCGTGCGAGGGAGCTTACAGCGACTATGATGCAGTGCATACGCCATGTGAACTTGGTGAGTGACAAAGCCAATATGAAGCATAGTCTTGACTGATCCTGTAGTGTTCAGTAGCGCCGGACTCAATAGTGGCTAATGCCTGGGAAGAGTGAGTGTGGCTACAGGAACACGCGCTACCAGAGTAATTTGAGTCTTCATGGCAGAGGTGTAGCTACATGGCAGATGTGTGGCAGAACTATGTCTTGAAGCCGTCCGGTATGCAGTTGGGCATTTTTGTTTTTTTCTGTTTAATTGTACTCTGTACCCTCCATCCAGGCCAGTCCCAATTAGATATATCATGCAATAAGGAAATAACAAACGAAAGTACCTAGGAAATCGAGCCCCCCCCGCTCTACTCCTCATCTGCGTGTGGGCAGGAACAGCGGTAGAGCCCCCCGGCACCCGGCTGCTCCTGGGCACCCAACTCCTTTGCCTCCGCCCTCCTCTTCTCACCCCCTCCACCATGTGGTTCGGTATGCTGTCACCTAGCCGAGCGTGAAACCGCAAGCAATCCGTTGTGCAAGCTGTTGCGTAAGCTATACTTCCAACTGAACACCAATCCGAATACCGTTTGGACTGCTCAGCCTAATATCGAATCGAAACCCTCAAGATTATCTGTTGTAACGGTTGGCAGTGGGAACGCGAGCGGGAAACCCAAGGTACCCCAATGAGTTCAAGGACAGGAGCAGGAGGACGCATGACAGAGGACAGGCAGATTCCGGACAGAGGACAGGTGGGCGCCGGGCAGATGACCGGCGGGCGCTGGGCGAAAGACAGGCGGGCGCAGGGCGGAGGACAAGGTGGGCGCAGGGCGGCGGACAAGGTGGGCGCAGGGCGGAGGACAGGGCGTACGCCAGGCAGAGGACAGATGGGCGCCGGGTGGAGGACAAGGCGGGCCAGGGCGGAGGACAGGGTGGACGCCGGACAGAGGACGGGTGGGCGCTGGGCACAGGACAAGGTGGGTGCAGGGCGGAGGACAGGGCGGACACCGGACAGAGGACGGGTGGGAGTTGGGCGGAGGACAGGTGGGCACCAGGCGGAGGACAGGGGGGAGGCCAGAGGACGGGCGGGCTCTGGGCAGAGGACAGATGGTACACAACTCATAACAATCAAAGAAAAAAGGCATCCACCATGTATAAAGATGAAAGGAAAGCTGAAAAAAAAAATTGTAACACTGTGCTCCCCAAACCCTAACCAAAGAAGCGAGTTAAGAACAAGGCCACACCAGAAGGTAAAGAAAGAAAAGAAAAAACCAGATAAGAAGTAGAACCCAAACTGCTTTCCACTTAGCGTTTCACAACAGCCAACCCTCCACAGTGCAGAGCTTTGTATGTCAGCTCCAAGTCCTTAAGCTTCTTTGAAAAGATTGTCATGAGAACTCTGCCCTTGTTGCCCCTGTTGGCCGAGGGCCGGTCATTAGGGGCTTTAATCGTTTGTTCTCGGGCCGTGAGAACATCAATAATTTTGTTTTGGGGTAGTCTAGGTAATTTGGGGTGGGTCCCATGAGAATTATCTAGCAAGATCAGTTTGTTACATTCTGTAACCGGTCAGCTTGGTACTAAACTTACTGAGTAGCTCGAGAAGTTTCATGTTCACTGTCTTGCGTATTGCATCTCAGCGTACAGTCCTGATGCAGTCTGCCGGAACCTCCTCCACGTCATTCACCAGACTCTGGAGACGGGCGCCCACGCAATAGCTGCAGAACTCATCGATCGTTCAGACGGTACCAGCAATGAGTGAATAGTAACTGTGGGCAACACCATTACTGAGGAGCAGCGAATGATGTGACTTCGATGGGGCCCCATAGGCGATCGTCATGATACCCATACCGGAGAGTTAATAGGTATGTATGAATAAATGTCAGCACTGCCTACACTCAGTGGTGGTGGGCTCTACCTTCACATACCAGCTCTGTCCGCTTCTTGACCGCTCGCTTCTGGTATAGCCTGAGGGGGACCTTGGTTATTGTGTTACCGGCTTTGTTAATCATGTTGGCCTTTTCCATATACTCGTCCCTATGATCTGGCCACTGTTTTGCAACCATTTTGGTGTACTCTCCGGTAAACTTGGGCCGATGCCTATCTGATTGCGTTGGACAACAGATGTCATCTGGGATAGCTGCCTTCATATCTGACTGGAACCTATTCCATGCCGATATCTTGGAGCTTTTTATCCTTGGCGATTTGAATTCTGCTGACAGAAGAATACCGGACATCTTTAGGGTTTGCTGTGCGGTGTAGTTGTTTGTCATAGCGGCCCGCTCTTGGGCCGCCTCCCAGATTGTCTCCACGAAAGACTGGAAAAATAGCATGTTCTCTGGGGGATAACTATGTTCCTCGAAGTTGAATTCGCTCTCTTGCTCCTGTTGTACCTACGATAATCATCAGTACGTGGCGGGGCTAACCAGTAGGATACAGTAACAACTTGCTGCTGACGGGTACCAACATCTACATCGGAGTTGACATTCTTCGGGGGCACTGGCTGGGTTTGTAGTGGGATGTAAAGTCGAAGTCTGGTGGGTTTAGGATGGAATAGCAGGCAGGCTTCCGAGTAACAGAAGGCAGGTGTGAGGCGGGCGAAGGTGGGTAAATGGGAGGTTGTGAAGTGAGGCAGGCTGGCAATTTCTTGTCACCCCTCTTGGGCCATTGCGTCCGCCCCATTGGCTCTCTCTAATCCTCACCGCTGGTCGTAGGTTGCAGCTGCGGCGCGTAAAGTTGTAATAGATTGGCAGTCATAAGGCATGCCATCCACGGTGACTGCAGATAATGAGTGTAGAGGTACGGAGTGGGTGGGTTGAGCAGACTCCTCAAGGTATGGGGAAAGTAAGGACTCTATACATTGACACAAATAGCTATCGGCACCGCCACCTACCATGCCACCGCTGCCAGCCACGCCGCACCAGCCAAAAAAACAAAACTGCCAGACTACTACTTATATGGCTAATCCAGCGCAAAGGGAATGTGAAGAGTCCAGTCGCCAGGCCAGAAGGGACATGGCCACCAAGCCACTGCCGGCTGCGCTGCCACCACCAGCCACGACAGCCCTAAAACAAAACTGCCAGACTACTACTTATATGGCTAATCCAGCATAAAGGGAATGTGAAAAGTGAACGTCCAGTCGTCTGACCAGAAGGAACACAGCCACCAACGGTGCCGCCAGCCACGACAGCCATAAAAACAAAACTGCTAGACTACTACTTGTATGGCTAATCCAGCAAAAGGACTGTGAATAGTGAACGTCCAGTCGCCGGACCGGATGGCACACGGCCACCAACAGTGCCGCCAGTGCCCACTGCCAGCCCCACCACTGCCAGCCCTACCACCGCCAGCCATGACAGCCTTAAAATCACAATCCCAGAGTGGGTGCTACTTAGATGGATAATCCAACGCAAAGTTAATGTAACGAGTGAACGGACAGTCGCTGGACCAGACAGGACACGGTGCACGAGCCACGCTGCCGCCGCTACCAACCACACTGCCTCCGCTGCTGGCCATGACAGCCATAAAAATAAAACTGCCAGAGAACTACTTAGGTGGCTAATCCAGCGCAAAGGGAATGTGAAGAGTGAACGGCCAGTCACCAGACCAAAAGGGACACTGCCACCTGCGGTGCTGCCACTGCCAGCCACAACAGCTACAAAGCAAAAACTGCTATACTAAAAAGATGGCGAAACCAGTGTAAAGAGAATCAATCGAGGGAGAGATTAACCCGGTATAAGGCTTTCTCATTGGAGCGCGTTGCGGGGTTGAGACATCGGAGTTACGTCAATGAACACAGAATTGATTATTCCGGGCATCGCAAGTGAATGTGTTGCAGATCTTCAGCAATCTATGCCACCAACAGCCTAGGTCCATAGAAGTGTTGGGATAACAGCGACCAAACCCCATGCAAGTTTTAGTACCACCTGAGATTCTCCTCACTGATGACAGACAAGAGGGTTGATCTTCCACTGGTGCTAGACAGCCCGAGTGAGAAAGGGTGCCCATTGACCAATAAAATCCATTCTGCCTCTACAATCACATCGTATCTAGAGCCCGCATTTGCAGAAGAGCCAGTCCTTGGTGGGTCAATGGTACATTTTAAGTAAGAGCACGATAAGACAAGATTTAAGTTGACGATGACTATTTGACGTTGAAACTGGTCACTCGTATACCGGGTTACTCGCTCCCTCGATTGATTTACTTTACACTGCTTTCGCCATCTTTTTAGTATGGTAATTTTTGTTTTGTAGCTGTTGTGGCTGGCAGCGGCGGCGCCGCAGGTGGCCGTGTCCCTTTTGGTCCGGTGACTGGCCGTTCACTGTTCACATTCCCTTTGTGCTGGATTAGCCATCTAAGTAGTTGTCTGGCAGTTTTATTTTTATGGCTGTCATGGCCAGCAGCAGAGGCAGCGTGGTTGGCAGCGGCGGCAGCGTGGCTGGTGCACCGTGTCCCCTCTGGTCCAGCGACTGGCCGTTCACTCTTTACATTAACTTTGTGTTGGATTATCCATCTAAGTAGCACCAACTCTGGAATTTTGATTTTATGGCTGTCATGGCTGGCGGCGGTGGGGCTGGCAGTGGGCACCGGCGGTACCGTTGGTGGCTGTGTGTCATCTGGTCCAGCGACTGGATGTTCACTATTCACAGTCCTTTTGCTGGATTAGCCATACAAGTAGTAGTCTAGCAGTTTTGTTTTTATGGCGGTCATGGCTGGCGGTATTGTTGGTGGCCGTATTCCTTCTGGTCCGGCAACTGGATGTTCACTCTTCACATTCCCTTTGCGCTGGATTAGCCATATAAGTAGTAGTCTGGCAGTTTTGTTTTATGGCTGTGGTGGCTAATGGCGGCAGTGTGGCTGGCAGCAGCTTGGTGGCTATGTCCCATCTGGCCTGGCGACTGGACTCTTCACATTCCCTTTGCGCTGGATTAGCCATATAAGTAGTAGCCTAGCAGTTTTGTTTTTATGGCTAGCGCCACGTGGCTGGCAGCGGTGGCATGGCGGGTGGTGGTGCCGATAGCTATTTGTGTTAATGTATAGAGTCCTTACTTTCCCCATACCTTCAGGAGTCTGCTGAACCCACCCACTCCGTACCTCAACACTCATTATCCGCAGTCACGTGGATGGTATGCCTTATGACTGCCAAGCTATTACAACTTTACGTGCTGCAGCTGCAATCTGCGACATGCAGTGAGGATTAGAGAGAGCCAATGGGGCAGACGCAATGGCCCAAGGGGGGTGATGAGAAATTGCCCGCCTGCCTCTCTCCACAACCTCCCGTTTACCCACCTTCGCCCACCTCACACCTGCCTTCTGTTACTCGGAAGCCTGCCCACTACTCCATCGTAAACCCACCAGACTTTGACTTTACATCCCACTACAAACCCAGCAAGTGCCCCCGATGAATGTCAACTCCGATGCAGATGTTTGTACACATCAGCAGCAGGTTGTTACCGTATCCTACTGGTTCGCCCCACCATGTACTGACGATTATCGTAGGTACAACAGGAGCAAGTGAGCGAATTCAACTTCGAGGAACACGGTTGTCCCCCAGAGGACATGCTATTTTTCCAGTCTTTCGTGGAGACAATCTGGGAGGCGTTCCAAGTGCGGGCCGCTATGACAAACAACTACACCGCACAGCAAATCCTAAAGATGTCTGGTATTCTTCTGTCGCCAGAATTCAAATCGGCAAGGATGAAAAGCTCTAAGGTGTCAGCATGGAACATGATCCAGTCAGATATGAAGGCAGCTATCCCAGATGACATCCGTTGTCCAACGCAATCAGATAGGTATTGGCCCAAGTTTACCGGAGAGTATGCCAAAATGGTTGCAGAACAGTGGCCAGATCATAGGGACGAGTATATGGAAAAGGCCAACATGATTGACAAAGCCGATAACACAATAACCAAGGTCCCCCTCAGGCTACACCAGAAGCGAGCGGTCAAGAAGCAGACAGAGCTGGTATGTGAAGGTAGAGCCCACCACCACTGAGTGTAGGCAGTGCTGATATTTATTCATACAGACCTATTAACTCTCCGGTATGGGTATCACGACGATCGCCTATGGGGCCCCATCCAAGTTGTGTCATTCACTACTCCTTAGTAACGGTGTTGCCCACAGTTACTATTCACTCATTGCTGGTACCGTCCGAACGATGGATGAGTTCTGCAGCTATTGCGAGGGCGCCCGTCTCCAGAGTCTGGTGAATGACGTGGAGGAGGTTCTGGCAGACTGCATCAGGACAGTACGCTGGGATGCGATACACAAGACAGTGAACATGAAACTTCTCGTGCTACTCAGTACGTTTAGTACCGAGCTGACCGGTTACAGAATGTAACAAACTGATCTTGCTAGATAATTCTCGTGGGACCCACCCCAAATTACCTAGACTACCCCAAAACAAAATTATTGATGTTCTCACGGCCCGAGAACAAACGATTAAAGCCCCTAATGACCGGCCCTCGGCCAACAGGGGCAACAAGGGCAGAGTCCTCATGACAATCTTTTCAAAGAAGCTTAAGGACTTGGAGCTGACATACAAAGCTCTGCACTGTGGAGGGTTGGCTGTTGTGAAACGCTAAGTGGAAAGCAGTTTGGGTTCTACTTCTTATCTGGTTTTTTCTTTTCTTTCTTTACCTTCTGGTGTGGCCTTGTTCTTAACTCGCTTCTTTGGTTAGGGTTTGGGGAGCACAGTGTTACAATTTTTTTTTTCAGCTTTCCTTTCATCTTTATACATGGTGGATGCCTTTTTTCTTTGATTGTTATGAGTTGTGTACCATCTGTCCTCTGCCCAGAGCCCGCCCGTCCTCTGGCCTCCCCCCTGTCCTCCGCCCGGTGCCTGCCTGTCCTCCGCCCGACTCCCACCCGTCCTCTGTCCGGTGTCCGCCCTGTCCTCTGCCCTGCACCCACCTTGTCCTGTGCCCAGCGCCCGCCCGTCCTCTGTCCGGCGTCCACCCTGTCCTCCGCCCTGGCCCGCCTTGTCCTCCACCCGGCGCCCATCTGTCCTCTGCCCGGCGTACGCCCTGTCCTCTGCCCTGCGCCCACCTTGTCCTCCGCCTTGCGCCCGCCTGTCTTCCGCCCGGCGCCTACCAATCCTCCGCCCAACGCCCTCCTGTCCTCTGTCCTCTGTCCGCCTGTCCTCTGTCAGGCGTCCGCCCACTCCTGTCCTCGAACTCATTCGGGCACCTTGGGTTTCCCGCTCGCGCTCCCAACGCCCACCATTACAACAGATAATCTTGAGGGTTTCGATTCGATATTCAGCTGAGCACTCCAAAGGGTGTTGGGATTGGTGTTCGGTTGGAAGCATACCTTGCGCAACAGCTTCCACGATGGATTGCTCACGGTTTCCCCCTCGGCTGAGCGACAACATGCCCAACCACATGGTGGAGTGAGCGAGAAGAGGAGGGCGGAGGCAAAGTAGTTGGGTGCCGAGGAGCAGCCGGGTGCCGGGGGGCTCTACCGCTGTTCCTGCCCACACATAGACAAGGAGTAGAGGGGGGGGGGCTCAATTTCCTCAGTACTTTTGTTTGTTATTTCCTTATTGCGTGATATATCTTATTGGGACTGGCCTGGATGGAGAGTACCGAGTACGATTAAACAGAAAAAACAAAAATGTCCCACTGCATACTGGACGGCTTCAAGACATAGTTCCACCACACATCTGCCATGTAGCCACACCTCTGCCATGTAGACTCGAATTCCTCTGGTAGCGCGTGTTCCTGTAGCGGCGCTCACTCTTCCCAGGCATGAGCCACTATTGAGTCCGGCACTACTGAGCACTACAGGATCAGTCAAGACTATACTTCATATTGGCTTTGTCACTCACCAAGTTCAAATGGCGTATGCGCTACATCATAGTCGCTGTAAGCTCCCTCGCACGCTGGGCAGACGTGGGCGGAGCCTAAACTGACTGGAAAACCAACAACCAGCACCTGCTGCAGAGCCGGGCTCACTGGCGGTCAGCACCAGCATGAACGGGGCCCACGAGACCGAACAAAGACAACTGTAGTGGCTGGCGGACAAGGAGCGACACACTACGCGGGCAGGGCAGTGGCAGGCAGCGGGCGACGGGCGATGGACGGAGGGAAACAGGCAAGCGAATACTGAACAAGTGTTTAAAACATGTGCGCCACTATAGTCTAGATAGGCTGGATGCGAGTATGAGTAAACCAAAAAAAAGACAGGTCACGATTCCAAACCTTCTCGCCAGAACCTTGCAGACGTCGAGGCCTGCACTGCATGGGTGAGTGGTGAGCCGTGAGCGACATAGTCGGTGTTTGGCCAAGTGGTGGACGACGCAGTCAGCAGGCAGGCAAGTGGCGGGTGGGCAAGTGGCAGGCGGGCAAGTGGCAGGCGACCCAGACAGCGAGCGTGTAAGTGGCGGGCAACACAATCAGCGGGCGGGCAAGCGGCAAACAACAAGCGACGTGGTCCGCGGGTCACGGGTCGCCGGTCGCAGGTCGGGGTGGCAGGGAAATAAGGACAGGAGCAGGATCGGAATGAGACACGGTCAGGTGAGAAGAGGCGAGGCGAGGTAAGAGTAGAGATGATGGGCTTAAAAAGATGTTGCGTGACACGGGTGGACTCGCACCATAACATGCGATCTGACATGCGATCTGACATGCGATCTGACATGTGATCCGACATGTGATCTGGAAACATGTGATATGACACATGTGATCTGGCGAAATGTGATCTGGCGACATGTGATCTGGCGACATATGATCTGGCGACATGTAATCTAACATCATGTGATCCAGGTGACATGTGATCTGGCGACACGTGATCTAGTGACATGTGATCTGATGACATGTGGGGTAATAAAAATTTCATATGCTCGCTCACTGTTGCTCTACGTTCCCGTCCCTCTTGACTGACCATGTCACTCGCCAATCATCACCCGTCACCCGTCACCCATCACCTGGTACTCGTTATTCCATTCTTTATCTATATCTTCTACAAAACACAATCGAGCGTCCAAATGCCACCCAGCAGAAGAAAGCCAAAGGCTCGTGTCCATTTCTTGGGATTCCCAGGGATGGGGGGAATAGGCGCTAAGTCAGCATTGGTTTCTGTGGGGAAAGTTACCGAATATGTGCGTGGCGGTACTGCGCAGCTGGTATTTCCACGAAATCTGCCACGTGCTAGTGGCACCCATGGACATAGTGAGGGGGGAAGTGGTATGGGGCAGTACGGACCTGCAGATGCTGGTGGAGCCGGCAGGAAATCCGATGATGCAGATTCAGACTACGAGGTTGATGGGGAGCCGGAGTTGATCATTAGCTGAAGAACCAGATTGTCAATGAATCAGCGTACGCTGCAAGTAGAAAACTGGCAACACACCGAAGCAATACTTGCCGATATGATGCTGAAGGACAGACTTCTGGACCCATGCAGTTGCACCCGAGATGATATTGTTACTGTGTGTATGATCAATCTCAATTCGTATACAAACAACGAATTCCAATACTGCAATTGCCCCCGATCCTCTACCTGTCTCCTCAAAGAGGGCTACTTCCCATATGCACCAAAAAAACCTTAGCCTGCGTTTTCGATACAGCTTCTGCAGCTGTTATACGAGCAGTCTGTGCTTGGATATATCTCAACAAGTGCTTGGTCAGGTGGTCTTCAAGCATTATTTGAGCACGAGAAGAAGGCTGTGTTACCGGCCTTTGACAGAGAAGTAAGTACACCACTGGATAGTTTAACACCACTGAATACTGAAAAGTGTAGCTGCGTGATGCCTACCACCACTGGCTCGCAGTGAAATCTCGGGTAGACACAATGGTGGTGGATTCATTGGAATGTCAGAATGGTGTCACCTGGCAACTTGAGGCACTCTCCAACATTTTCCCAGCATGCTTTGACATCTGACCGGGTGAGGACAATACCATAACCATTTCCATCGACGGCAACCAGCAGCATATACGCTTGAAGGACAAATCACCAAATAAGTATGAGAAGCTGCCCCCAAAACTTTTTGTGGACTACGGATGCCGCAGGTTTGATCTGGCAGGGTCTACTACAGAACAAGCGGGATGTGGAAATAATTTCAAGGCAACAAGTGGCTGGAACAAAGCAGAAGCCGTAGCGCAGTCAAAAAAGGCCTCAGATGAGACTGGACTAATGGCTGCCACCTGCTTTCATGGTACAAATCTCCGATTCATGAATGTCTATGGTGGTAATGAGTGGTACAGCCATGTAATTCGTTTGTTAGAATCAATCGAAGCCGATTGTGTGGATGCCGGACAGATCCAGCTGTGCTATGATGTTGCCTGTGCATTTGAATCCTCTCTGTGCCACCATGACACACCCTGGGTAGATCGAGTGCATGTCAGTATTTACAGGTGCAAATCTGACTGGATATCGTCTAACCACTAGTAGGTACAGATCGGCAGATTTCATCTTTATGGACACAAGATGAGATGCCATGTCCTGTACAATCTCTTAAGAACTAAGGGATTTGGACTGATGGTTGGCGAGGAGGTTGAGCAACTCTCGTTCATGTTGAAAGGACTGATCAAAACCGGACGGGTGTCGTCTGGCCCACGAAGATCACAGAACATTGATACCAGTGGTATAGGTTCCCTTTTTATTTGTTACAGTTCTTTACTGATTAATTTGGTGACGCACAATACCTAGCAAATTGTAGTCGCGAGAGAATTGGCTACAACATCTCACGTCACTGGAAGAGAATGCGTGAGGTACTACAGATTAACAATACCATTTTGCAATGTGTGGTGAGTATGACGGTACCACACCGTACCGACAAGAGTGGCCGTGTATATCTCCAGCAACCGGTTACCCTAGCATATCTCAATGAACAGGAAGCAGATCAAGTAGCCTACTATCGGGATTACCACCAGTACGTGCACATCTGTGAGCCCTACTGTTTGGTATTCACACCTACTTATCATGCATAGAACTAGAGCGCAAGCAGACAATATCAGTGAGGCACAGCAGCTACAACGAGAAATTGTGAAGCAGGTCACAGAACATCGAGTAGAACTGGATGTCCTACATCACTGCGTCCAAAGTGGAAAAACAGCTAGGACATTCATCAATCAACTCAACAGACAGTGGAAACCTCACGAATGGCTGGTGTCGAAATAGAAGATTCAAGTTGCAAAACCTGAGTTCCACGCGAGACTAAGTCCCCTCTCGCTACGGGCACTAAAGGATGATGGTATCGGCGACTATGATGGTAAGATCTGGGATATCGATAGACTGATATACACTTCGGATTGGGCTGTTCACAAGTTTGTGCAAGAGGGTATAGAAGCACGACATCGCATCAAGCGTGCTGAAGAAGAGCAGGCCAAACTGCTCCTCCAGATTCAACAAGTTTGTCGATGGGCCTGCCGACAATCTGAGATACTTCTTCGGATACTGGAAGGACAGCATGTATATCCTGCCGTAGGATACACTCGGAAGTGCCTGGAACTGCTGTTGTTTTCAAGTTTTCAGACTGTACAGTCAATGCTCGACAGGGCAAACTCCTTCCGCCAGGATATCGGTGACCACGAGCAACTCCTAGGTGTTGAGGGGAGAATTCAGGCGGTGTTAGCTGCAGTACAGATGGGTGGTGCAGTGGAGGGGCCACTTGAGCCCGAAGGCATCGATGTGGATGGGGATGAAGATGAGCAGGAGGGCAAGGGGGTGGGTGAGGAGGAGGATAGAGATGACATTGAAAAGGAGGAAATGGGGGAGGTTGTCATGCGCGCATTGACGGAAGAGCTACAAAACAAGGTAGCTGGGGATGTAGAGGTGCAGCTGTCGCGGATTGATAGAGTCGTTCAAAAAAGTGGACGCCCGTGTGGGAGAAGGGGAGCACAGCTCGAGATCCTTTTCATTGTCAATCTTTGTTAAAAATGCAATGCAATACAAACGCAACATGATAAACCCGCGGAGGGAGGATGGTGGTTGCAGCTCGCAAGCTCACATTAATATCCGAGGCCACCGCTCATGTAAAGATACTCACCGGAGGGAGGATGGTGGCTGCGGCTCCCAAGCTCACATTCATATCCGAGGCCGCTGCTTATGTAAAGATACTCACCGGAGGGAGGATGGTGGCCGTGGCTCGCAACCTCCCAGTCTTCTTCCGATGGGCGCCGATCGACATCTGCTGCCAGTCATGTGAAGCCACTCAGCCAGGTGAGAAGGATTGCTATGGCTCGCAACCTCCCAGTCTTTATCCGACGGGCACCGCTCGACATCCGCTGCCAGTCGTATGAAGCCACTCAGCGAGGCGAGAAGAATTGTTGTGGCTCGTAAGCTCCCATTCATATCCGAGGCCGCCGCTCATATAAAGTCACTTACCAGAGGAACGAGGATGGCCGTGCCTCGCAAGCTCACATTCATATCCGAGGCCGCCACTTATGTAAAGATACTCACCGGAGGGAGGATGGTCGCCATGGCTCGCAGCCTCCCAGTCTTTATCCGATGGGCGCCGCTCGACATCCGGCGCCGCGCATCATATTTTCCGGGACAGGCCTGGGCAGAGAGCAAAGGGGTGCTAGCAGCGTGCCGCCACTGCATGGACAGTGAACAGGAACCAGACTGTACATAATATTGCCATTATCTCCATAGGTCACACATGAGTAATAAATAAACCAAAAAAAAGGAAACAAAATCGACATCCGCCGCCGGTTATGTGATGCCAATCGGAGGTGAGAAGGGTGGCCGTGACTCGCAAGCTCCCAGTCTTATCTGACCATTGCCCATTAATATCGCCACTGCTGGTTCACAATCAGCGAAATGTTCGTGGACAAGCGTTGCACTGGAGCAGTTCTGGATTTCGTGAGAATGACGAGGGTTAGGGCCAGGACGGGGCCACCAGACCCGGGGGGGGAGAGGGAGGAGGGAGATACTCAGTCTCCTTAGTTACGCTTTCTTTCTGTCTTTCTCTCTTTCCTTCCTCTTTTCTTTCCTACTGTCTTTCTCTCTTTCCTTCTTATCTTGGGACAGGCCGGGCTGGGGCAGGGGGAGTCACCGTGAGCCGCTGGCGGACTGTTGGAGGGCACAGCGGATGGCGAACGGGAAAGGACTGTATATAATATCATCATGGTCCAATAGGGTCGCACACGATCAATGAAGCATCATCATTATCATCAATATCCCCACTGCTCAAGTAGTGTCACTCGACGGAGGTGAATGGCCATGGCACGTAAGCTTCCAATCATATCTGTCGGATGCAATAAATGAAGTCTCTCACTCTCCCAATCATATCTGAGGTCTTCGCTCATGTGTAGTCACTCACCGGAGGGCGGATGATGCCCATGGCTCCCACGCTCCTGGTCTTTGTCCGACTGGCGCCGCTTGATATCCGCTGCCCCTGGTGCAAAGCCTCTCGGTGATGGGACGAGGATGGCCGTGGCTCGTAAGCTCTCATTCATATCTGAGGCCGCCACTTGTGTAAAATCACTCACCGCAACGAGGAGGATGGCTGAGTCTCGCAAGCTCTGAGTCATATCTGAGGCTACCACCCATGCTGTGTCACTCACCGAAGCACCAGAGTGAGGATGATGGCCGTGGCGCGCAAGCTCCCAGTCATATCCGAAGCCGCCACTCATGTAAAGTCACTCACGGAAAGAAGGATACACTCGCAAGCTCCCAGTCTTTATCCGAGGGTGCCACTTGACATCCACTGCTCGTCATATGAAGTCACTTGGTGAGGTGAGAAGGATGACCATGGCTCCGAAGCTCCCAGTGATATCCAAGGCAACCACTCATGCAAAGGCACTCACCGGAGGGAGCGTGATGGCGGAGACGCAAGCTCCCAGTCTTTATTCGATGGGGGCCGCTCGATATCCGCTGGTGGTCATGTGAAGCCACTTGGCTTGGTGAGTATGATGGCTGCGGCTCGCAAGCTCCCAGTCTTTATCTGACGGGCGCTGCTCAGTATACTTCACCAGTCATGTGAAGCCACCAACAAGGTGAGGAGTATGGCTGTGGCTTGCAAGCTCTCAGTTATATCTGAGGCCACCGCTTATGTAAAGACACTCACCACCAGTGGAGGGAGGATGATGGCCGAGACTCGCAAGCTCCCAGTCTTTATCCACCGGACTGTCAAGAATCTGGCGCCACAGGCTCAGTGTCGCCTCGGGCACCGCCCTCACGCTGGTCACCCTGTGGCTGCTCCTCATCTCTGCCGCTGCTGTCGTTGTCCTACGTACCTAGGCGCCTCATCCTGGTCCGTCCGACAGCGCTCTGGCAGCGATGTCCCACAAAACTCTGACCTGGTCACTGGCCGCCCAGGATCTGTCTCCTTTTTATCTGTGTCTGCCTTGCGAACTCACCTCGAGCTTATTACTTGCGTCTCTCCTTGTCCTTGTTACGTTTCCGGTTTTGTATGCTTTCCTCGTCGCTTCCTCACTGTTTGCGAGTCTGCCTTACTATACTTGCGTTTCCCTTTCTCCTTATCAGGTTTCCGGTTGTATGCTTTCCTTGTTGCTTCCTTACTGTTGCGTGTCTGCCTTGCATTAGTCTGTTTCGGGGCGAAGGGGGTGAGAGTCGAGTACCATCATGTGTTTTGGGGTGCGGCGATTGAGTCATGAAGGGGATATTCAGTGTTGGTCTTGCAGGCGAGACTGTGATGTCCACAGTGGAGGAAGAGGTATAAAGGAAGGAGCGTGGTAGCTAGTCTGGAGATTCTTCTCCACGCAATATATTATCCTCACAACACCCCCCAACCTTCTGCGCAGCAACAACAACTTCTCCCCACGGCCATCAGAGTCTACCTCTGATGGCCGAGGGCATCGACAACACTTCCTCTGTCATGCCATCACGACAGATCCAACTCTTTCTTTCCCTGTCGCGCGCGTGCGACAGAAAACCTCTTTCTTCTCCGTTCTCGTTTTGCGTCGACGCGAACGGATACCCCGCTCAACACCTGTGGGCACGGCTCGGACCCTGAAAACTCTGCCTACCCACGCCAACACATCTTGGCTGCAGCCGTACCCCGCTCCTGTCTGCTAAGCCGCCAATCACAACATGGTCGCACACCACGGCACCGGTATCGACTTGGTTACCCGATTTCCTGCCATGGCACCTGCTACCTCAGACTTCCTTGGCGGTCGCGGGCTTGGTCCCCCGCTACTACCACCTCCTCCACCTCCTCCACCTCCTCCACCTCCACCTCACGGTTGTACGCCACAGCCTCGGCATTGGCTTGGTTACCCGATTCCCGGCCACGGCACCCACTACCTCACACTTCCTTGGTGGTCGCGCGCTCCGGCGTGCGCTCTCACTCTACATCACGGTTGCACGCCACGGCATCAGCATTGGCTTTGTCACCCGGTTCTCCGCCACGGCACCTGCTACCTCACACTTCCTCGGCGGTCGCGGGCTTGGTCCCCCACTACTACAACCTCCTCCACCTCCTCCACCTCCTCCACCTCCACCTCACGGTTGCGCGCCACGGCACCGGCATCGGCTTGGTTACCCGATTCCCCACCATGGCACCCGCTACCTCACACTTACTTGGTAGTCACGTGCTCCGGTGTGCGCTCCCACTCAACATCACGGTTGCGTGCCACGACACCGGCATCGGCTTGGTTACCCGATTCCCTGCCACGGCACCCGCTACCTCACACTTCCTCGGCGGTCGCGCGCTCCGGCGTGCGCTCCCACACAACATCACAGTTGCACGCCACGGCATCGGCATCAGCTTTGTCACCCGGTTCCCCACCACGGCACCTGCTACCTCACACTTCCTCGGCGGTCACGGGCTTGGTCCCCCGCTACTACCACCTCCTCCACCTCCTCCACCTCCTCCACCTCCACCTCAGGGTTGCGCGTCCGGTATCGGCATCGGCTTTGTCACCCGATTCCCCGCCACAGCACCCACTACCTCACACTTCCTCAGCGGTCGCGCGCTCCAGCATGTGCTCCCACTCTACATCACGATTGCGCACCATGGTATCGGCATCGGCTTTGTCACCCCATTCCCAGCCACGGCACCCACTACCTCACACTTCCTTGGCGGTCGCGCGCTTCGGTGTGCGCTCCCACTCTACATCACGGTTGTGCGTCCGGCATCAGCATCGGCTTTGTCACCCGATTCCCCGCCACGGCACCTTCTACCTCACACTTCCTCGGCGGTCGCGCGCTCCGGCGTGCTTTCCCACTCTAGATCACGGTGGCGTGCCACAGCATCGGCATCGGCTTTGTCACCTGGTTCCCAGCCACGGCACCCACTACTTCACACTTCCTCGGCGGTCGCGCGCTTCGGTGTGCGCTCCCACTCTACATCACGGTTGTGCGTCCGGCATCAGCATCGGCTTTGTCACCCGATTCCCCGCCACGGCACCTTCTACCTCACACTTCCTCGGCGGTCGCGCGCTCCGGCGTGCTTTCCCACTCTACATCACGGTTGCGCGCCACGGCATCGGCATCAGCTTTGTCACCTGATTGCCTGCCACAGCACCCGCTGCCTCACACTTCCTCGGCGGTCACGGGCTTGGTTCCCCGCTACTACCACCTCCTTCACCTCCTCCACCTTCTCCACCTACACCTTACGGTTGCATGCCACAGCACCGGCATCGGCTTTGTCACCCGGTTCCCCGCCACGGCACCCGCTACCTCACACTTCCTCAGCGGTCGCGCGCTCTGGCGTTCGCTGCCACCCCACCTCTTCAGAGGCTGCGCGCTCCAGCGTTTGCTGCCACACACCTTCTCGGCGGGCTCACGCTCCAGTGTTGGCTGCCACACACGTTCGTGGCGGGCTCGCGCTCCGGCGTTGGCTGCCACCCCACCTACTCGGCGGGCTCACACTTCGGCATTTGCTACTTCTCCACCTCCCCAACGGCTGCCATCTCGGCGCCGTTCAAACTTAACGTTACCACGACTGAGTTCAATGAATGTACTCGTTTCTCGTTGTTTACGTCGTACATGCTTTGTCTTTCGATTTCCTTGGTGCGTTTACTTCTTTTGGCGGACGGGAAAGATGGGAGCCCCATGGGGGTGGTATGGTGAGGAGGAGCGCATAAAACCTGTAGTGTTAAAGCGCATTAGATCGTAATCGAATATTATCCACTCCAACACCCCCAACCTTCCGTGAGCACAACAACAACAACTTCTCCCCATGGCCATCAGAGTCTACCTCTGATGGCCGAGGGCATGTACAACACTTCCTCTGTTGTGCCATCGTGACAGATCCAACTCTTTCTTTTCCTGTTGCGCTCACGCGACAGAAAACGACAACTGCTCTCTGGTTGCATCTTTTGCGTCGGCGCAACCAGACCCCTCCTCAAAACCCCGGGGGCATGGCCTTGACCCTGAAAAGTCAGCCAAGCCCACACCCACCCACACCTCGGCTACAGCAGGACCCCTGTCCTGGCTGCCAGCCACCAACCACAACCCCTCCCGGTGGCCATACGTACCCACACACGCAACCACCGGCCCACCACCAACCGGCGGCCATGAGTTTTGGTTTGCGTAAACCGCCACCACAATGCCCAGCGGTCGTGAGCTCCGGCTCACGCATCCACCAGGCCCCTCAGCGGTCGTACGCCTGGCGTATACAACCAACGACCCAAACCAACCCCTCCCCTGACGGCCGTATACACCTGCGTATACTCCCAACGGCCCAACACCACCTGGCAGTTGTTGGCCACAGCCCTCACTGCCCCATGCACCACCGGCAATCGAGTGCCCTGGCACATTCGAACACCAAAAACAACCACCCGGTGACTGATGGCCCCAGCCTCGTCACCACCAAACCACATGGTCGTGGGCTTCGGCACGCGTGACCAACCCACCACACGGTCACGGGCTCTGGCATGTGCGAGCACACACCTTTTCCGTTTTTCTTGGGTTGTTGTTTTTCCTTGGTGCCTCTTCTTTCCTTTTGAAATGACTAGAAGACGAACCCGGGCCTCTATACTTTGTGCTTCGCGCTATAGCTAGATGGGTACTGAGAGGGTGGTCTGATCCCAGAGAGACTGTTCATAGGCTAGCAGGAGGAGGGGAACATTTATCAGAAAGATGGGAGCCCTATGGGGGTGGTATGGCGAGGAGGAGCGCATATTACCTGTAGTGTAAAGCGCAATAGATCGAAGTCGCATATTATCTCTCTCCACAGACCTCTCTCTCTACATCCGTGACCTGGCGCTGCGACCACTACCTGTAAGAACCTATTAGAGTGTGACACTGGGGTTGTCTCGTAACTGGAGTGTGGGGGGTTTCAAAGGTAATCAGGCTACTTTCGATAATTCACAACGGAATAATCTTAGATCTTGTGTGTGGGTTCGGTGGTAGTGTTTGTGAGGATGTTTCTGGCTGATTTCTCTTTGTCGGGGCAAGAAATCCTTTCCTTATATCGGCGAGCGCGCGAGTGAGAAGTGGTGATCCAGTCCGTCCTTTCTCTCGAGGTAACTGCGTACCTTTGGAGAGATGCGGGTGGATCGGACGTGGATTCCTCCGAGGTTTCTGCACCTCGGAAGGAACGTGGGTGGATTCATTGGTCATAGTCGGGGTGTAGATAAGGTAGATGAAGTGTTCATGCGCCGGAGTGGGGTCGGCATCAGTCCAGACCTTTTTCCCTTGCACCGTGAGCGGGGTCCCTCCCTCAGGAGCCAACCGGGTCTTGTCCCGCGGGATCTCCCTGTTCCGCTGAGGGTGATACGGCCTTCCTCCCGCAGGAGTCGGTCCGGCGTGGCTGTCTTCCCGCAGGAGTCTGGCCCGAGTAGCTATCTTCCCGCAGGAGTCTAGCCCAAGTCCGTTCCTATCCGATTCCGCTCGTTTTGCAATCTCTCTCTTTTTATCCCGGAGTTTCCTCGGCCTCGACCGATCTAACTCCGTTTCCCTATCTCCGGCCTAGACTCTCTGATTTCTCCAGCCACGGCCTCAGCCTCCTTCGTCCTTTAGCCACTGGATCTTCCTCTTTTATCTAGCTACGTACTCGGGATAATTTGTTCAAGTGTAACACTACCTCCCCTCCCCCTTAGCCTCGTCTCGAGTGCTAACACGTTCTTCTCTGAGTAGCCCTCCTCTTTCTGTGATCATATGATTCTTTCAACGTCGAAAATTCTTTCGTCGTCACGGACTGCAGTCCTCCTCCCCTGCAGCCCTCCCAGTCGCCGGATCAGAGTTCTTCCCTCAGAACGTGCCTGTAATCCGTCGGTACGACTGGGCCCTCTGAGTAGGCCGATGCGTACTCATACTGTCGTGTCTTATTGAGTCGTACTCGCCGCCGCGCTGCGTCAAGACTTCGCCGGCCCGATGAGGTTCCGGGGTCGTAGTTGGCCCAGGGAATCGCGAGAGGCATGGTGTCCTTCGTGGTAGTAACCTGTATACTCGGCAGTGACTGCACCCACGTCCTTCCGGGGGGAGACTAGTATGCTGGAGCAGTGGCGGTGCTGTCGGGGACTCGCTTCACCGCTTATGTGCCATCCGCGCCGGTTCCGTCGATTCGGGTTGGTCGCCGAGAGGTCGATACGTCTGTTCTGAACGGTTTTCCTGACTCTCAACGGTTTTCGGTCGCGTGCCTTCTTCGCCGGGCGCCCGGTCGGCGGCTTCTCATGGTTGCCCGAGAAGCGGGTCTTTTTGTTGATCTTGATGCCTGGATACTGAAGTCCTCTGCCCCTTCAGCCCACTACCGCCAGATCCTCGGGGGAACTGGTCTAGCCCTCGGTGAGCCGGTAGTCCCTCGGCGCGTCTGGATTTCGTTGGTGAAACTCCCGGAGTTTCTCCAGACCGCCTACCGAAAAGTTGTCGAATGGTTCCTCCGTCCAGTCTTTTCGTTCCAGATAATTGAGCCACTTGACGAGGTATAGAATTCGTTTGTTATTTCCCCGGACGTGCTCGACCGAGAACATGACTTCTTCGACATCGTATTCCTCGCTTTGTTCGATGTCGTCCGCCTCCCGCAGTACTTTGGACGGATCCAGTGGGGCTCAGTGTTCACTCATTCGTGATGGTTTCAGGAGCGAGACATGGAAGACATTGTGTATCTTCCACTTGCGGGGAAGCGTGATGCGTACCGCTAGAGGAGAGACGATTTTCTCGATTTGAAAAGGGTCATGAATCTTGTGGTCCAGCTTCTTCGAGGGGCAGCGTGTTTTGATATTGCATCTGTTGAGCATTACCAAGTCCCCTACTTGGTATGCCGGGGGTCTCTTCCGATTCGGGTCCGTATAACGCCACATTCGTTCTTGTGCTTCTTCAAGCCCTTGCCGGGACTCGTCGTGCACGGTGTGCATCCAATGGGCGTATACTCTGCTGGCCGGGTTGAGTGGTTCTGTTGACGCCGGGTCCATGGCCACCGGGTGGAAGCCATAGTTAGCGTAGAATGGAGACATACCGTTTCCAACCGTGATCGAGTTGTTGTAAGCAAATTCGGCCATGGGTAGTAGGCGTACCCAGTCATCCTGTTCTCGGACGACGAAGGCACGGAGGTAGGCTTCGATAGTCTGGTTGAGCCGTTCCGTTTGTCCGTCCGTTTGTGGGTGGAACACTGTCGACATTCGAGGTCGAATGCCGGAAAGTTGTAAGAATTCTTTCCAGACTTCCGACGTGAACCGAGAGCCCCTGTCTGACACGATATCAGTGGGGAGGCCATGGTGCTTCCATACCTCTCGGCCGAAGATGATGGCCAGGTCCGCCGCTGTTTTATCCCTGAGCGGAAGGAAGTGCACCATCTTGGTGAACCTGTCGATGATTACCCAGAGCTGGTCGCATCCTTCTGAAAGCGGGAGCTCTGTGATGAAATCCATGGCGATCGATTGCCAGGGGGCGTATGGGAGCTCTAGGGGCGAGGATAGACCGTATGGCTGGTGGCGAGTCGCCTTGTTTTGCTGGCATTCCGGGCAGCTCCTGACGAAGTCGATGATTCGTTCGTTCATCTTTGGCCACCAGAAGTTTCGTCGTATTAGCTCGATGGTTTTGTCCTGTCCCATGTGTCCGGCCACTTTCGTGTCGTGTTCTGATTCCATTATCTGCTGTACCAGGTTCCTCGGGACCCAGAGTAGGTTTCTTCTGTACAACAGCTCGTTTTCTTTCCTTAATTCCTTGATCTTTCGGTCCTTCGGTGACAGTTCTTCTGTCACCGCTTCCTGTTTCACAGCCTGTGCGTAAGCTTCGTCCTTTTTCCCTTCTTCCTTGACCCTCGCCAGGAATTCTTCCGACCATTTTCTTTCCGGGAGTGATGCTATCCTTGCTGATGAGCAGACGAACGTGCGCGACACGCGTTCTTCGAAGTGGTTTTTTCCCAAAACAGTCGTTATTGGCTGGTTTTCTACCCCCCCCTTTTCAGGGCGGTACTCCGAACGCCTAGACAGGGCATCTGGTTTTCCATTTTTCGTCCCGGGTCGGTAGTAAATTCTGAAATTGATTCCGGCGAGTTCCTGGGCCCATCGCGCTTGTTGGCGATTTAGCACTTTGGTCGTTGTGAAGTATTCCAGGTTCTAGTGGTCCGAGTAGACTTGGACCTGGTGGGTTGCCCCTTCACAGTATCTCCTCCAGTACTTGAAGGCGTCCACTACTGCCAGGAGTTCTTTGTCGTGGATCTCGTAATTGATTTCCACGGGCTAAAACTTTCTGGAGTGGAACGCCACTGGGTGCAGGCGGTTTTTGTTGTCCCGTTGTAACAGGACGGCTCCTATTGCGAAGTCCGAGGCGTCGGTTTCGATAATGACTGGTTTTGCTGCGTCGAAATGAGCCAGGATCGGTGCGGTGGTGAATCGCTTTTTTAGCTCCTGAAAGGCCGCCTCCGCTTCCAGGCTCCAGCTCCATTCTTTCCTTTGTTCCTTCTTCGTTAACTCTGTTACTGGCCTTGCCACTCTGGAGTAGTCCTGGATGAACCGTCTGTAGAAGTTGGCGAACCCTAGGAAGGACTGCACCTCTGTTAGGTTTCGAGGCGTTTTCCATTCTAGTACCGCCTTGAATTTTTCCTGAGACATTTTGATCCCCTCTCGTCCTATGATGTAGTCTAGGAACTCCACCTCTTGAGTTTTCCAGACGCATTTCTCCGGCGAAACTGCTAGGCCGTTCCTTTGTAGCCTTCTCAAGACTTCTCGGACGGTATTGTTGTGCTGCTTCTCGGTGTCCGCGTAAACCAGTATGTCGTCTATGTAGGCCAAGACACCGACATCCAACATATCTGAAAATACATGGTTCATCATATCCTGGAAGGTGGACGGGGCATTCGTCAGTCCGAATGGCATGACTTGAAATTCGAAGAGGCTATAGCGGGTTCTGAACGCTGTTTTCCATTTGTCGCCTTCTCGCATTCGGATGAGGTGAAACCCATTTTTAAGGTCCATTTTCGTGAACCATTGGGCCCCTTGGACTCGGTCCTGTAGTTCCTGCATTAGCGGCAACGGGTAGCGGTTAGGGATTGTGATGCGATTGAGAGCCTGGTAGTCCACGCATAGGCGAAGCCCTCTCCCATAAGGCTTAGGCACAAAGAGGATTGGGGAACCGGCCGGAGATGTGGAGCGCCTGATTTTCCCCGTACGCTCCATCTCTTTTAGCCATTCCCTGAGTGTCTGGAGTTCTACTTCGGACAGTGGGTATATGGGCCCCCAGGGTGCCGTGCTTCCTTCCTGGAGGTCAATTTTGCAATCATACGGTCGGTGCTCTGGGAGGGCGTCTGCGGCATCTTTCCCCATGATTCCCATGTGTTCCCTGAATTCTTTGGGGACTGCATCGAGCGGATCTCCTTCCGACACCGTCGAGACATAGCCGATAAGGCGGGCGTCCTGTTCTAGGTGTACGGACTCGTCCCAGGATAGCGAAAATTCCCTTTGTTCGAATTTGGTGCATTTCGCTAGGCATTCGGTGTTATTAAAGCGTATTTCGGCGTTTGTCCAGGAGCCTTCTGGTGGGTGTGTCATTATCCAGTTGAACGGGAGGAAGACGTCGATGTTCCGTTCCATTGGGGAAATTTCGAAACTCATCGTGGAGTAGTGCTTTCGGTGTTGAAGGGTCATTGGTTTTGTATAGAATTGCCCTGCTCCCTTGACGCTTTCCCCGGTGTAGCTCTTGATGCTACGGGTTTGTTTATGCTTCAGTTTTTCCAGCCCTAGTCGTTCCGCCGTTTCTTTGCTTATCAGCGCTATTGAACAGCCGGTGTCCAATAGTGCTTGGATCAGGGTTTTCTTGTCGCCTAGGTGTAGTAGCATATCGATCACCGGGCGAGTGCCGCTTTCGGGTTTCCGTTGTTTCTTGAATGGGGTTCCAGCACTTGGTTCCTCGTTTCTTCATTTCTTGGATGCCCCGTATATTAACAAGGAGGCTTTGGGGTGCGGCGGGTCCCTGCCTCCTAAAAATCCGAGTCTGATTCCCACAGGGGAGCAATGGTGTCTGTTTCCATGGTGTCGACAGCGGCTACCTTCTGTTGTTTGGCTTGTGGGATCTCCCTCGGTTCTTCTGGCTCCTCCGATCTCTTTCTCTTTCTTTCAGCTATGGCTGATACCTTCCAAGGTGCGGGTGGTAGCTCCGTTCCTTGTGCTGTTTGGAAGGAGAAGCAGTCAAAGGTACGGTGCCCCGTTCTTCCACATCGCCAGCATCCATCCTTGACCTGCTTGTGCGCGTCTATCTCGTTCTGGGGTACGTGTCACGAACCTGGTGCGACAGGCTCCTTGGCGCCGGCGCCGGTGCCACTCTCACCCTTGTCGCCCTGTGGCTCGTCCTCGTTTCTGCTGCCGCAGCCGCAGTCATCCTCCGCGCTTAGGCGCCTCGACCGATCTCCGCCATATCGCTCCAGTAGCGATATCCCCGACCGCTGGCCGGTCTAGACCTCTCTCCTTTGTCTCCGTTATGTTACTTGCGCGTCCTTCTCCTGTCATCGTTACGTATGTCGTTTCCTGTTGATTATGCTTGCGCGTCCTTCTCCTTTATCGTTCCGAGTATCGTTTCCCCTTGATTAAGTTGTACGTCATTCTTCCTTTTCCCTTACTGTTACTGCTTGCGCGTCCTTTCTCCTGTTGCCGCGAGTAGAGTGTTGGCTGCGTGGCGACCGAGTGCGATCATGTGTTTTCCTTACGCGTAGCGATTGAGTCATGATGAAGTATGGAGGAACTGTGTCAGTCTTGCGGGCAAGCTGTGATTCCACAGAGGGAGGGAAAAGTATAAAGGAAAGGGCGCGGTAGCTAGCCGGGAGATTCTTCTCCACGCAATCTATTATCTCTCTCCACCACTCCTACTTCTACCTTCCCGTGAAACCGGCGCTGCGACCGAAACCACGAACCGAACGACCGTGCTACAGTAAAGACCACCGGGTGGCAGTAGATGAAGACCGCGAAGACCTCGAAGGCCGCACGAAAGACTGGGAGTTAGAGTCTCGCCAGCATAGACAGGGCTACGCCGAGGGACATCCTCAGACTTCACCGAACCAGAGAGGGAAGTACTTGCCCGCGCCAGTGAGCTGAACAAACACAGCCCGAGAGCCGAACGAAAAGGAAATACCTACCGTGTAGGCACGCCGAGGAACTACGTTGCCTGTCGAGCCCAGACAGTGCGAAGAAGTCAGGATCTTGACACTAGATTGCGTCTCCAATCGACACCTGACGTAGTGGACAATCCTCGAAAAAGGAAAAATAAGTCACCGTCGATCGACCAGACCCAGAACAGGAGTTCGAGGTAGACGACCTCGGGGAATCCAAGCAGCCCCAGACGATGCATGCATCCCGAGCCCAGTAACCCCAGAACCGCAATCCCGGCCCGAGACCCCCGACACCCCCGAACAACAAAAAAGAATGACCGAAGCTTCAGGGACTAGCGGCCCAGACATCATGCAAGCTCTCCTACAGGAACTCATCGCACAACGAGGACGAGGCGATAGAGCCAGTCAGCCAAAGATCGAAGACCCGGAACTATACTATGGAGATCGCGCCAAGCTCCGAGCCTTCCTGGTACAATGTGAACTAAAGTTCAACTGCGAAGCACACCGATTCCAGAACGAAAGCGGAAAAGTCCATTATGCAAACAGCCGGTGTCGGGGAGCAGTGTGGAAATGGATCCAACCCTCCATCACCCAGGGGAAAAGCAGCTTCGCCACCTGGGAAGAATTCAAGACGGCCATCCACCGCGCATTTGGCGAGATTGACGCAAAGGAAGTCACCAGGGTGAAGTATATGAAGATAGAGCAAGGAGCCCGATCAACAGCACTGTATTGGGCCGAATTCCAGAACATCATCGCGGATCTTGACTACAACGACTCCGCCTACATCGACAAATTCGATGCCGGCCTCCCAGAACGGACCCAGACTCAGCTCGCGATGCTACCCACAAAACCGACTACTATGACCGCATATGCTAACAGAGCTATCGAAATTGACAACAAACTATACAACATCCAGGCGAGACACACCAAGGGGCTGCCCCGGACCGGGCCGTCACACATACTACCCCACGCCGAAAGAACGAGAGAACACGCCCTGTCCGACCCCGAACCAATGGACCTAGACGCCACAAGAAGATTCTGGTTCGCAAAACGGCCACAGCAGGCAACAGCATGGCCTTCCACGAACCGAGAATGCTACAATTGCGGAAAACCAGGACACTTCTCAAGGGAGTGCCCGCAACCCAAGAAAAACACCTACAGACGCCCATATCGAGCGGCAGTAGCCACCTACGAAGAACAAGAGGAAGAAACGGCAGAAGAAGAACCCGAACCGTCGGGAAACGACATCCCTCGGGAATAAGTGCCGACAACCACCACCCGAGGGAAATACCTGTTGTTGAGCCCGAAGAAGACCCCCCATACCTAGTACGAACTGCCCGATACAACCGCGAGGAAAAAATTATGATCAAAGTACGAATCCAGGGGACAGATGGGAACGAGCACTCCACTACCGCCCTGGTAGACAGTGGGACATCAGAAAACTTCATCGATAAAGCATATGTGGAGGCCAGTGGAATACCTATGCAGCAGAAAGTAACGCCAAGACGAGTATTGACAGTGGATGGAAGTGAGGTCACCGGTGGGCCAGTAACCCACGACGCTCAAATCTACCTAACTATAAACCATCACTAAGAAGATATCCAGCTACACTGTATCACGATCGGAAACACCCCGATCATCCTGGGACTCCCATGGCTCAAACTCCACGACCCAGTAATAGGATGGAAGAATCACACCGTGAAATTCCACTCCGACCACTGTGCCGAGAAATGCCTACCCAGTTCACCAAGAGCCAACAC
>Ga0307508_10000671_pt1 | contig 41207 bp, 56 predicted proteins | sample 9_EM_MG_FD_203089 | JGI IMG/M metagenome (GOLD analysis project Ga0307508, IMG submission 203089) | Populus trichocarpa ectomycorrhiza microbial communities from riparian zone in the Pacific Northwest, United States - 9_EM | ecosystem: Host-associated > Plants > Roots > Unclassified | place... | reverse complement strand
TGAGGCGGCGCAGGTGATCAGAGGGTCACACGCGTGTTGTGGGGCATGCAACAGCTCAAGATGTGGTTTTTTCGTGAGTTTGACCAAATAAAGCACAATTGTCAACTTTAATGCAAATAGTAGTAAGCGCTCACTAGTACTGTACAACATCTTCACCTCCTCGGGCACCCCGAGTGCTGGTGGATGGTCTCCGGCTGCGACGAGATGCGATGCTGCCCCTGAGAGAGGCGCAGGTACCGCCGGTGTGTACACCAACAAAGGGCTCCCCCCATAAACCCCCCTCAATCACCAGGGAGCACGGCGGCACTTATATCGAAGGCATCCACCCCGTCTTCGAGCCTCTCAAGGTGCCACTTCGACTCGTCCTGAAATTGGGTCCGCCAAGATACCCTCGTAAGCGCGGTACAACATTCTTAACGGCCGCGTCTTGATCGACGCGTCGATTCACAGCGCGATGCATTCCCATCATCAACAGAGTGGACGACACTCTTCTCGAGTACATGCAATACTACGTTGATTGCTGTGACCCATCTCGCGGCGAGACGTATTGGCCCGGCAAGAGTTTGGCCAAAAACTTATCAACAAAGTGCCGTGAGGCTCTCTGGACGGCCTACATTATACAAAGATGGTACAGTAATTTTTGTTGGACTTCACTCTTGCTCTCACTCGCACTTATCCACACAGTCACTTTCCCTACAGGGCCGCGCACTGAGGTTACCGCGCAGGGTGACGTCGTCTATTCCGAAGTTGTGCGTGAATGCATCCGCAAACTCGAGGCGTTTGTCGAGGAGATGGCCACTGGCGGACGTCCACCTACGGCCGTACACATCGACAAAGTCCATGAGGATGTGCTCAAGCTATTGGAACGTCGTCAAGTCACAGCTCAGGAGCAAATGAAAGACGTGCGCATTTTCCGTTTGTCTCCTTGCCCGATCAGCATCCTCAGCTGTGCAAGTCATTTGACACGCTGACAGGTCGTGTCTTGGCGGATCCTCACTCTATTACTTATTTGATCGGTCTCGACCATGACTAACTTGATTCGTCTTGCAAAGAATGCCTACGAACACGTTCTTGAAGATAATCCCAATCACGCCAAACCGCTTCAACAGCTAAGCTGGCTCTATCATCAGCCGGAGACTTCCTTCTCCAGTCAAGATCTCGCTATCCAGTACTTGTACTAGACAAGGAGTCTCGAGAGCGGTACGTTTCTGCTCTTTATCATGTTTCCCCCCTTCGTCCCCCAGTTCTCTTTTCCCTTGCACACTTTTTACCATGTTCATTCTTACTTCGTTCGGCGATGTTGGTTCATACCCCCCGCCGTCAGCGGCTTTTAATCTGTCTTTTTGATTTCGCCGTTCCATCAACATGAGGAACTGACGATCCCGATTGCCTTTGTTATATGACCGACATCAATCAACAATTCATCCACCCCTCATCAAATCATCTTGCTTCTCTTCCCTCCACACAACGGGATGATTGTCACGCCACGCGATAATGATGATTTGGTCTCTGATTACTTCCCGATCTTTAACCGCGTGCTGGTTTTTCCATTTACGGTCCCCCCTCCTAATGTCGCCTAAACTTTTATCATCATCAACGCCTCGACAAATTATCCAACAATTGCCGTATCTCTCGCCCATATGGTACTTCGTCGTGTCGACAACCGCTTCTTTCGCTTGGAATTCATCGGTCTATCCACACTCACCTCTGCTGACCGCATGCTTATGCTTTGCTTTGCCTCTTTACTACCCGAATCACCGGCGGTGGCGACGTCATTTGCAGATGGAAACGATGCCCAAAGTTGGTATCTCCTTGGCCGGGCCTACATCATGGCGGTCACCAAATACCAAAAAGCATACGAGGCCTATCAACAAACCGTCTATCGTGATGGGCGTGATCCCACATTCTGGTGCAGCATCGGCATCCTCTACTCCCAGATCAACCGATACAGAGATGCATTAGACTCGTATTCTCGTGCAATCCGAATCAACCCATACATATCATATCAGAAGTTTGGTTTGACCTCGGCTCTCTCTACGAGTCGTGCAATAATCAGATTGCCGATGCCATTGATGCATATGGTCGTGCCGCTGATTTGGACCAGACTAATCCCGTGATTAGGCGACGTCTCGCTCTTTTGCACGAGGTGCAACGTACGGGCGGTTCTCTTCCTGCTGCACCAGGTCCCCGAGATGTACAGTATGTGACTGTTGGGCCGGCAACCCTATTCTATTCTCCGCTGCTGGTGGGAATGGCGGTAGTAATGGTGGGCCTGCTTCGGTCGCGAGTCCCCGACCGCTTCAGCGCGAAAATGGTATGTTGGGTATAGGTGGTCCCTGGCTTTCGCGGCGGTGCTGGCGGAGATCTTCCTCGTATGAGAAGTGTTGAGCATGATGTCCGTGGTGGCCCACAGCCGATGGAAGGCGTTGAAATGCAACGACGTGACCGCGAACGGGATCGTGATGGACATCGGGACCGCAATCATGGAGGCCTATCCATTTAGATGATCGCTCGCGTGACCTGCAGATCCACCGCGGCAATAACGATCGTCAGCAGCTCGGCCCTACGGAGATGGATAAACTGTACCCTGGTATGGGCACTGGCGCCGGTGGGATTAGTACACATGGCCGATTTGGAACCAAATATCAACGCTTGCAAGCGGATTAGGAGGGCTGCGCAATATCCGCTGGAAGCACTATCAAGGAAATGTCAGCATCCAGTGAGTTACGTTCCTTGCGTGCGCAGCAATCGCTTACACCGATACTTTTGTTGATACTTTTGTTGTGGTTTACCATTGATGGATGCATCGAGATGGCCTGGATTACGGGCTTCATCAAACATTTCGATGGCAAACTCCCGGACGGGTTGGGTAGATGCCAAATCTGGTGATCCAGCGGACAACAAGGATGCCAGACCAAATATGAAGCTAACATTCTGGCCCATTCGAGCGTCCACTTGATTGGTAGGCTTACGCGTACTTTATCATTGAGCGCACCATCTCATCGTGATGTTCTAGAGCCCGAGCTCTTGAAAGGTTAGACCCAAGAGGAAAGGCTTTAATCAAAATGCTGAGCTGACGCACGACCTCAGGCCGATGGAAGTTTCCGAAGAAGAGGCCGCGAAATTCAAACTCGAGCACGGCGACAAGTGCCACGCCTGGACTCAGCCGTCCGGTGAATGGTTGGTCAAGTCTTTAGTTTCATCAACACGGTTGCTGGCTGGGTCAATCTTCTCCTTATGTTTTCCTCTGGTCCCGTCAAGATTCCCGTCGGAGCATGGTAAGAGCGATCCCCACACTTTCAGGCATGTTTCACCCATCCTTTGTTGCTCAGCGCGATCACATTACAATCGCTTGAAATAGCGTGCGACACTGTTTTGTCCGGCAAGGGCGAAGGTCATGATTACTGGTGGATTTGACAACTTCAGCAAAGAGGGCTTCGTGAACATGGGCGCCGCGACGCTGAATTTGCGATGGGTCGAGAGCCGAACGAGGCCCCTCACCCTACCGCTAACACTCGTAATGGCGTAAGTTTCATGTTGTTGGCATCAATAACTCCATCATTGACGATGCCTTTAGTTCATGGAGGGTCAAGTGCAAGTTGTCATGAGTGCGAACACTGCCATTTAGCTCAGAGCGACTATTCGAGGCGTCGTCGCCCTTACCTCCACCTCCACGTAAGCCCTTGAAAAGTGTTCAAAGCTGCATGCATTGACTCCCTTTCACACTAGGCAAACTGAAAAAGGATCCTTTCTTTATCAGCGGGAGCAAGTCATGGAGGGCGTTGGAGCCTATGTCGTTGTAGCTGTTGGAGAACGCAGCTTTAACAGTCGGATCATGATGAGTTCGTGTATCTCATCGTCTTGCAGCTACCAAATTGTCGCTAATCCATCCATTGTATGAACAGATCTGCGCGACAAAACTCCCGCGACACCACTACAGTTGAAACTGAACGCTCTCGCGGAGTTGATTGTGAAAATTGGAAGCTTGGCTGGCCTGCTCCTGTTCATCTCGCTGATGATTCGTTTCTTTGTCCAGCTCGGGACAGAGCCGGATCGCACCGCAAATCAAAAAGCCATCAGTTTGTACAGATCCTTATTATCTCTGTCACTCTCATTGTCGTTGCAGTTCCCGAAGGTGCGCGATGTTACACCATAGTACACGCTGTGCTTTCGCTCATTATCCCCTTGGAATTTAGGCTTACCACTCGCCGTCACCCTCGCCTTGGCGTTTGCTACGAAACGGATGACGTGCGCCGGTCTTCTTGTTCGAGTCCTTGGCTCATGCGAAACCATGGCCAACTCCACCGTTGTTTGCACAGACAAAACTGGTACTTTCACGCAAAACGTCATGACCGTCGTCGCTGGCTCTGTTGGCGTCCACCGCAAATTTGGACAAAGTCCAGTTGAGAAAGCTGGCACAAGCGATAAGAAATTTTGTGATGATTTTGCATTCGACATGAAGGAACTCAACTCTGTTCTCAATCCTGCTCAGAAGGAACTGTTCAACGCCGCCACCGCCATCAACTCCACGGCATTTGAGGGTCATCATCACGCCACCGGTGAGCTCAAGTTCGTCGGCAGCAAGACTGAGCCGGCTCTACTTCGGTTTGCCAAAGAGCTCAATTGGCCAGATTATCGCCAGACATGAGAATCCGCCGACACCGTGAAGATGATTCCTTTCAGCAGCGAGCGCAAAGCTATGGGCGTCGTCGTCAAGGTTAGTCCCGATCACTGGCGCCAAGGGTGCCGGCGAGATTGACACAGCTGTGCACGAGGCACATCGCTGTTGGCTGCGAATCAACTCGGGATTCCATGGACAAGTACGGACGCAACGAAATCGAGACAGAAATGATCATTGAACTCGAGAAGAACATCCAACGGACTATCATTTTCTACGCGAACCAAATGCTTCGTACAATCGCTTTGTGCTATCGTGATTTTGACGAGTGGTCACCCGCAGGCATCGACCCTGGTGAAGAATAAGTGCCCGTACTCGGATCTTGCACAAGACATGGTCCTTATCGGCATCACGGACATTGAAGATTCTCTTCGGCCAGGCGTGTGCGGTGCTCGCGCAATGTCTCAAGGCCGGAGTTGCCGTCAAAATGTGCACTGGCGACAATGTCCTTACTGCGAGGTCTATCGCCACACAGTGCGGCATTTACACCGCCGGCGGTATTATGATGGAGGGACCTGCATTCCGGCGACTGAACGAGCGCGAGCTACAGGAAATTCTCCCCCGTCTTCAGGTGTGCTAACCACAGACCACCCGGTTTCTGGTGCTGCCCTTACTCTGATTCTTGTAGGTTCTCGCGCGCTCATCCCCCGAAGACAAAAAATCCTCGTTTTCACTCTCAAAGCAAAAGGCAAAGTCATTGGCACGACTAGCGGTGGCTCAAGGAAGCTTCGGATATCATACTTATGGACGACAACTTCTCGTCAATCGTTAGCGCAATCATGTAGGGCTACTGCATCAATGACGCTGTGAAGAAGTTCTTGCAGTTCCAGGTCTCTGTCAACATCGCTGCTGTTATAATTACATCGGTGGCGTCGAACAATGAGACTTCTGCGCTGACGGCAGTTCTAGGATCAACATGGACACGTTTATGACCTTGGCACTGGCCACTGAACCTGCTCACCCTGCGATGCTCAACTGCAAGCCTGACGCTTTATCAGTTCAACGTCACGGAGAAGGCTCCCCTGTATCCACCCCCATTCCTACCACCCGCGATGACAAGCAATCCCACCCAGTTTCAACCCCCGGACTCACCCAGGTGGACAGTCGAACTGTGTCCGTGCCTTCCTACGGTACAGGGCCGGCGATTGGGATGAGCTTAATGCATCCAATAGATGCCGTTATGGTTGTAGACACAAATGGGAGAACTGGGATGCTGTGGCGATCTGGGCATGTGTATAATATAATGGTTGAATATTTGTGATTCATGGTTGTGTTTATGAATGGTTATAGAGCAGAAATGAGTTTACTGATGCAGTCCATTGGCCAGCCCAGCATGTGATTTCAGGTGGAATGAGCAGGTGAAACCGTGAAGGAAAGCGTGTTTGCCACCTGAAGGATCCCCGCCTCGTTCCGACGGGTCTCCTCGGGCAGGAGATTGTAGCAGCGTAGCGTAGCGTGCCTTCTAATTTGGCACCATGAGAGAGTAGTTGCTTTCCCGATAAGTCCTAGAGCAGGCGTGTCGGATGGAGTGATGCTCACACGTCACGACTTAAACTGCCTCTCGATTTTTCGTCTCTCAATTCATTGTCTCTCAATTTTGTCTTGTCCTTGTTGGACCAATGTGGTGGTTAGTTTTCTAGTCTACCTTTAGTTAGCATTTAGCTTACGGAGTTGGACGAATTTACCGCTCTTACTGTTCTCACATGGTTACATAAATGGAAGAGTCGGGGATCTGGCGCTTGCCGCCGTTACACCCATGTGCAACTTAGGTCCCGTTTTTATCTCAAGCAACAGTACGCATAAAATTTAAAATGAATGGTATTATTGATGGGATCATCGCGATGAAGGAATGAGGGTCTATTTCATAGAGGTACCTTTGGAGGGAATGAATGATATGAATGATAAATGTTGAAGGAACTGAAGCAATGTTAGGCGGCAAATCAAAAACACCGTGTCATTGGTCATGGCCGACAGGATACTACTTGCAAAGGATAAGATGATAAGTTGTATTGGAGAACCTGTTCAAACATACACTTATTATAATTAAATCTCAGCGTGAAAATTATTTGGATTAACGTACGGAATGTTTAGGTTGTTTTCCGGCATGCGTAACACGAGCGACAGAGTTGCTGGTGGCTCCTCGAGAGCGGCGGGACTTTCTATGTGAAGGGTCAGCGCTGATCGGGGACTCGGTGGGGAGTCTTTTGTGGTGTGGTGACACCTTTGGAGTTGGTGTGGATGGGCGCTCACCTTTTGCATCTGCATCGGCAGCGGCGCGTTTCTTGCCTCGAGCAAAGGGCCGCCCCGGAGTAGTTTTATGAGAACTACCCGCTCGTGCCTTTTTTAGGACTGGGGCGAGTAGCAGGGGGCCTTGGAAGGTAAACTAACTCCCCAATGACTCCCCAATGATGAACGTAGGGGTGCCACCTTCACAACCCCCAAAGCATCCTCGTATATGCGCAGGACCGACAGCGGGCACCTGCGTGTTCTCCCGTTGTTTCGTGTCAGGGAAGCGGCAGATTGCACTCCACTTCACAATTGTCAAAGCCTACCAGGATATGAGAAAACGTGGGGATGTTAACTGGAGTTGTAATGCACACGTACCTCTGTTGACCAAGAACCCGTCTCCAGATGAACTCGCATTAGCTGGGAATGTCTGATAAGACCATCCCACCTTCATAGATGAACTCGATAGTGAACACGGTTTTTAAGGTGTCCTTGCTCGGGACTTGTCCCTTATCGAGGGTGCGTCTGTATTCGTCCCAGCTCGCGTCAGACGCAAGGTGCGCCTTGGTAACGGCTCCGCAAATTACGGCAAGCGTGGATTCGGGCCGTTCAGCCGTGAGCTCGCTTGAAATGAGCTGATCAAGCCACCCAGTCGTAAAAGAGTTACCCTCAAATGCATCGGTCTGAAGAAGCTTGATAAGATATTCCACGGTTGTGCGGAAGTCGCCTCGGACGCCCATCTCTTTGAGGGCAACAACCATGTTCTTCCTGGCCTCACCACGGTCGGCGCCGTACGCGAAAACGTGCCCGAATCGCGAGTCGGCGAATTCGTGCAATCCACCGGTTGAGCCAGCGGAGAAGTAACCCCACACGTTTGTACTCGAGCGGAAGTTGAGCTCTTGCAAGCTGCCCATGGATGGTTTGAAGCCGGCGTCGGGATTCTCGGCAGTGATGCGAACGGCGATGACGTGCCCTTTCGGCTGCGGTTTGCGCTGAAGTTGTTGCGATTCAGGTTTCTCGAAGTCGAAGTCAATCTCGGATGAACCGTGATGGGATACACCATACAGCTGCCGGATGTCTTTGTTTCGGTGAAGAGGAATACCGATTGCCACTTGGAGTTGCGCAGCGGGCAAGTTGATACCTGTAACCAGCTCGGTGGTAGGACGCTCGACTTGGAGACGCGGGTTGAGCTCAAGGAAGTAGAAAGAATCATAAGCGTGGCTGTAGAGGTCTACCGCGCACGACGCTGTACGGAACAGTCACGTCCAAATAACGAAATAACACCGCCATACCGACCAGCCAGCAGCCGGACTTCGAGACGGCCAGCCTGACCAGCGAGTTTCATAATGAAGATGGGCGAGCCTGATCATGTATTCGGTCTTGTAATAGAAAGGGCATTGAAATAGTGACGAACCGGGGACTTCTCCCAGCACCGCGCCAAATGCGTTCTTGAAGGACTCTTCGGTGTCTACTTTTCGAATTCCTTTACCGCCGCGGACATCACTGTATCCGAGATACCATCCCTGGCCAGGCCATACACGGGGCTTGAACGTGTTGCGCGACAATGGTCGACGAAATCTTGTCGCCGAGAGAACGCGTTGCAGATCCCGGTGGCCCAATGAAGACGATCGGATTCTTGAGGCTGTGGAGGCTCTCAGGGAGCCGTGGGTTCTCCGAGGCGTGGCCCCATCCAGCCCACACTGCATGAACACCAGCGCGCTCAGCCACATCGACGATCAGGTCAACGTTAGCATAGTTGTTATTGTTAGTCCCACCCGTGACTTCGATATAACGGTCGGCCATGCGAATGTAATCCGCGTTGACTTTCAAATCTTCTGGGGTAGCCATGACCGTGAATTCAATGGCGCGTTCGTTTTTCCAAAAGTTTCGTAGGATCATTGACGGACTGACCGAATCTCCTTCACGGCTGCGATGCCTGTTCATGACGGATAGCCAAGTCAGAAAAGGCGTGAGGAGCATGGGCAGATTTAGGGACCATTGTTAGCGATGAGAACCTTAGGGCAAGTTGAAAAAGGAAGTATCAGCACGTCTTCCAACCCCCAGTTCCCACTGCCCTTCGTTGTTCTTGGTCATGACGGAATTATGCCCTTGTCGAACCCCCACTGGTTGAACGGGCCACGCACGAGGTATTGCGGGACACGGCGCGTCCCGTGGTTGAAACCACGATCCGCATGCACGACGCGTAGGGCGGAGTCGACAATATCGGACCAGTCTGATGGGATCGCCACGTTGGTTATCAAATCGCCACAGCCAGGCAACAAACCACTCACATTGGACGATGATATGGTCCCCATCATATATGTCCAAACTGACAAATTGCTTCGAGTCGATGGTTGTGGAACTTTCCCATGGTCTCCAATCAGACCAATTCATGCCGTAATTCCATGTGTATCGCAGTTTATCAGCGTACAGCGCTTTATGCTGGAAAGTGCGTTTGCCACCCGAATAATTGAAGGCGCTGTTGTCGTAATCGGCAGTCGTGGGGAAGACCATGACGTTGTTGGTGGAACCCTTCCGCAAAAGCGATCTGTTGCACCAGTGCCATCGCCAGAGGGGCTCTCAGGGTTTTTCAGCGTCAACTAGATAATACGATCGGCACTCTCCAATGTGCCGCTCCATACCCACGCAGACGACTGACTTCCAGAGAATGGAGCTGGATCGGGATTGGTGACAGGACCGCAGGTACCCTGTTTAATCGAAGACGAGGGGAAGCTTCCGTCACTCGATACATTGACCGACAGCGCCTGCGTAACACCCGAACAGGTCATAACCGTGTTAAACTCGAGAGGTGTCAATGTTGTCCTGTCCACTACCGCCACCAGTGATGCGAGCGTCATGACATGACGTGAATATGGTCAGAGCAGGCTTGGGGGATCTGAATGGACGCCAGCACGAGAAGCTTGAATCAAAAAGAGGTCCATGGAAACATTGGGCAAACAACCATGCCATGGAGCCTTGCTGTCATTGTTGTAGGACTCTCCTGACCTCTCAAGAGTATAATTTTCGAACGGCGTCAGGAGATTTCGGACCACAGTGTTGGCTTGGTATGGCGAAGAGATCCACACTGCCTCGGTGCATTTGAATGAGTAGTCCAATGTTTTATTTCCATTGGTTATGAGCATCCATATTTGCTCAGCCGTGCCTATTTTCGACGGACTGATGTTGCAAAGTAGAATGGGCGAACGCGAGCTCGTTGGCTGCCTGCCCCTCGTCTTGAATATGCTTCAGAAGCTTTCCAAAACATCAGCTACGTCACCATAGGCACGCGTCGAAAACAATTTACCTTGTCACGATTGATCTGCAGCTGCTGCATTCGCTCCTCCAGATCATTTGCATTATCGAGCAGCCATTCCTCGCGGAGAGACCACTCTTCCCTCGCTCGAACAAATCCTTCACCCGCGGCGTCAAGCGTGTCCAGCTTACGCTCGAGTTCTACCACGCGTGCCTCAGCAGACTCGGCGCGCTCGCGCTGATCGTCGAGCTGAGCATTAAGCTCAGCAACTTTCGTGTTCGGCAGCCTTGAGTTCATCATTGGACGTTTCAAGGGCACCACGTTCTTCGTCGAGTTTTCTGGATGCCTGCATTGACAAAATATTGAAAGAATGCTCGAGAACAACTCTTATACGCAACTCACCTCTTCTTTTTCGCGTTTCAATTGCTCGGCCAGTTTCAGCGTCGTCTCAAGCTCGCTAGCAAGAACTCCCTTATCGAAAGCATCCAAAGGCATCGAATAAACCTGCTGTTCCAGCTCAGCAACATGCGACACTTTCTCCGTCAACTCCTGCTTCTCCTCCTCAAGGCACGTAATCTCCTCGTTCATGCGATCAACGTTCGCGTACTGTGATTGAAGCTCAGCGTTGACGAGTGTGAGTTGTTGCTGAGCCTTTGCCAACTCAGCTTCAACTGCAGCTTTCGCTTCCGAGTGGGCTATGCACTCCTCAACAGAGGTGAACTCGAGGGTATGAAGCTTCTCGCGTAGATCCTCGTACTCTTGCTCGCGCTTGATGATTTCACTCTTGAGCACATACGCAGGATCCATATCAGAAGCAGGCAGATGAAGGTTGAATAGATCGAACCGGTAGAGGCGCGGGGGAACTGTCCTTCCACGGCGGTCGGCGTGCCAGCCTTTGCGCTGCGGACACCCTCGTCAATCGTCATGATACTCATACTACCTGGGCGCATGACAGATGAGCCGAATGATGCCATCGACGCATCACCGAGCGAGTTGAGCTGTTCGATGAGTTCCTGACCCGAGCTCCCATATTCATGAGACCGCTGGCGCCAATACTTGCCATCCTCCTCGGCTGCATCCATTTGCCGATGCATATCCTCTTTGTCATTCTCGGCCTTCTGCGCCCGCTCCCGTTCGGCGTCGCGCTCTGCTTCTAGAACACGTATCTTCTCTTCGAGGGCGACATGAGAAGCATCCAACGAGCCCACGTGTTGATGAAGTTGTTGCGGCGCGGCGCTACTCGCTTTATCAAAGAGTGCTACTTGCTGACGCTGCGTCGTCAGCTGCTCACAAGTAGCAGCCAACGCGCTCACTTTATTGTGCATCTTCTCGAAGCGTCGCGTCGTTCGTTCAGCCTCGTTTCGCCAAGCAGTGACCTTGTCACCCGCCTTTGAGATGTGGATGGAAAGCTCATCCACAAGTTCATCGCGTGCCGAGAGGCCCACCTTGTATTGTTCAGAGAGTAATGAATACAGCTCGAGCTTTTGCTGCAGTTGAGCAACAATGTCATTGTGATCCGTGACAGTTTGGATGGGAAAGCTGGGAGAATTATTAGGGACTGTGAAAGCGGAATTGAGCACTTCGCTTCTGCGAGGCTCCTCTTCAGTGCTTGGGTCTAGAAAAGGTGGAACGTAGTCGTCGTCCTTCGCGGGCGGTAACGGGGGCGGGCCGGTTGACGAATTTGGCTGCGAGAACAAGTAAAATGTGACAGGAGATTTAGTCTTTTCACGCGCAGTCTGATTACCAGGAGTGTGGTAGACAGAAGCGTTGGGGGTTGATGGAAGGGGCGAGAGGCTCTTTTCCCCCTCAGGAGAATCAACAGAAACTTACGGCGCTGGTAATCTTTTCGACGGGTTCGATGTCGTAGCGAGGGATCGACTTGTCATGATATTCTTGATAGGAAATAGCAATTAACCTAGCAGTCTTGCGGCCACTGACTGCCACTGACTGCCAACAACTCACCTATCCCAGCTTCTTTGAATGCTTGTTGGGTGAGGAGAGGCCGTTTAATACGCGACAGACCTGTACGGATGTATGAGACGATAGATGGGATGTAAATTCGACATATACTCATGCGGATTATCATACGCTTGCTCAATGAGGGCAAGTTCTTCATGCTGCGACTGATTTAGACGGCCTTTGACGCCGTAAGCTTCCTTCAACTTTTTGAGGCAAGCACCGGCATCTTTGTGTCGTGCTTGTAAGAAAGAGGACTGAATATTTTATCAGCATCAACTTATAGCACTGGCGTCATATAGCAATTACTTACGGGAACGGGGTGGGAGCTAAGGGAGAGAAGCTCAGTCGCACATCGATCGAGACATCACGCAGTACATTACGCACCAAATTTCCGGTTCTCCAAGCAATGCGCCGAAGTCATGTAAATCGCGACTGCTTCTTCACCGCTAATGTACAGGCCATCTTTCAGGTAACCGTGTCGTCGCTCTTGCTCAGCCTTGAGGTACAATCGAGTTTGACGCCCAAGATTTCCTTGACCATGGCCTTGTCGACGGTGGCACTGTGCCTGATAAGCTCGCGGCTGTAACGCGCCCTGGACAAGCCGGAATCCGCGAGCATCCGGAGGTTAGGCGGCGCGCATGTCCGCCAGCTCATCCGTCCTCCCCCCTTCTGACACGTCGAGTGGGCAACCCAGAATCAGCGATCGCCCGGGAGTTAGGCGGAGTGCATGTCTGCCGGCGCACCCGGCTTTGAACTTCAAAGAGTCTTCCCCCTTCTAACGCGTGACACGTCACAAACAAACATAAGCTCCAGCACTTGGTCGATAAACGCAGACTCCTTCCCAGTCCTTGTTGAAGAAAATGCTCTAAGCGCCCGAAAGCGACCACTCGGATTATGGTCTATTGTCTTTTATTCTTTGTTCTTTCTACTTTTGTCTCTATGGTCCGACCACAGACCACAGCACACCTCTCATGTATATATAGTACATTAGTTTGCTACCGAATCTCCAAGCTTGTGTCTACGCAAGAACCCCCCCTTTGCTTGACCACATCCGACAACAGTCCTCCTACTCCGGAAGGGGCTTATGAACGAATATACCCTGATGAATGAATAGTAGCACCCTATTATAGTAATAATCGAATAATTTGAATGTCAATACAAAACCAAACTCGCCGCCCTCTTCCTCCGTAGGAGGACTGGCTTCTTTGTTGTATCACTCTGTTGTTTTCGAGGAGTTTCTTCACCGAAACACCAGCCTTCGGCATTGGGGAACTATCAGAGACCCTTATATCGCCATCTTCCATCTCCGAAGGTGAAGTACGGTCTAAGCTCACAAGTACTAATGACAGGCATGAGTGTCCTCCGCTGTGACATGCTCTTTGGTTGTTTGATGTGACCTGCCCGATTCCAGCCGTTCCCCTGCGCTGTCGTCTGAGTCACAGTCAGAGTCAAAATCGGGTAGATCGGCACCACCTCTGTGTCAGCGGTCTGTGTAGCCTCATTACCGCTCAGTTACACTGAGTTTGCAGGTGCGTAAATACTGTACTAATACGACCATACGTTCAGTCACGGATCACGCTCCCCGTTGAACGGAACCTAGTTAAGCCCGTCACGCGTCATGGCGAGGCGTCGGCGGGCGCTTATTCAATATAAATTTCCTAAATGGGTGCATCCAATAGAAAATTTTATGTCACGCTGGGCGCGTGAACTTAACTGAATGAATGAACTTATGTGATTTGAATGCGAACCGTGTCACGCGTCATGTGGTGGGAACGTATGGTCGTATTAGTACAGTAGATCCGTTTTGGATGTGTTCCCCTACATTGAAGGCTATCGAGGAGGCATCTGATGTCTCGCATGCGAGGGTTACGGCCTTCGAAGTCGTTGCCGTTGTGCCACGAGATCCGGAGCATGCGGCGTCGGACCGCTTACAAGCGACAGCCAGCCGTCGTGCTTTTCACTCGGTGCACTGCCATTCACGACCTTCATCCGGCCGCACCAAGAGTCCTCCCCCAAAGATAAGGAACCCCTTATTGCAAGGAATCCAGCAACACTGCCAACGCCGCCGCAGCCAGACCATCTAATACAAGGCTGCAAGGGAAAAGCCTATCCTTGCAGGGGTGCGAAGAGAAAGAACTAATTGTTCCATTCTCCACCTCATGTTCCCCTATACATGTCGTCTGCCCGCATGTGTGAATTTTCTGTGTGTATACATTACCCTTCTCTTGCCCACCGTTACACCTCCGTCTCTCTCCCCGCCTCGCTCTCATGTATTCCGTCCAACATTCATGTAATAGTAATTTCCGAACGCAGCAATTATCTGACCCTAAATTTTCACGATGGCCCCGACACCCTTTTGTAGTGATATCTAGTTGTTTTTCATCTGCCGTAGGATGTTGAGGAGTCGAATTGACATCGTGCGGCGGAATAGCTTTGGCGAAGAAATCCCCCGAAAACAACAGAGTGATACAACAAAGAAGCCAGTCCTCCTACGGAGGAAGAGGGCGGCGAGTTTGGTTTTGTATTGACATTCAAATTATTCGATTATTACTATAATAGGGTGCTACTATTCATTCATCAGGGTATATTCGTTCATAAGCCCCTTCCGGAGTAGGAGGACTGGGAAGGAGTGCGATAAACGCTACTTCCGGGGTGATTAAAGACGGTCCTGTCACGCGGTGTGACACATTCATTCCATTCATTCCATGGGAGACCGTCTTGGCAGACGAACCTATTCAATCAATTGAGTCAAAGCTTTTCACAATCTGGCGTAAAGCACACACGTGCCGGGAACAGATGACGTGATCCACACGATGAGAAAAGATGAGGAAAGTATCTGTCATTCGTCATCTCGTAACGTCGTCAAACAAATATCCCTGGCCAAAAAAAATATCAGGAACTTGTGAAGGGACGACGGCCCAAGTACAATGTAACTCGTTAAACTGGAAAGAAAGCTATAATTCGAGAAGATTATAACAAGGTTTAAAAGCTAGCCGCTCCTGCTGATGCGCGGGGGAGGGGCGATGAGAATTGACATAATGTATAGAGTGTGAGTGCCAAAAGCGGGGGTTTAACGACGGCCACCAACATCAGCGTGCACAATGTGACAGGATGGGGAGAGTCAGGAGGTGATAAGGCGTGCAGACATATGTTGCATATGATTTCGGAATGGTCGGGGGGCGATTGTGAGCCGGCACGTACGGTGAAGAGAGGCGGACGATCAGGGCATCGCTGCTCACAGCGCACGCAGCCGGTGCGAAATATATTCAACCAGGTGAGCTGCCAAGGATTTGCTGCTGATGAGCGGAACTTTGCATGGCGAGGTGGGGTGATTGATGCGGGAGTATGACCATGTCTTGCGGAAGACCAAGAGGTGGCGTTGGTGTTTGTCGATGAGGCTGAGGCGTGCCATGCTAATCCATCACAGGAGATGAGCCGGCGTGCGGATTCATCGGCGAGTTTCTTCCTGCTGCCATCGCCCCATTAACGAGACGAACGGGCGACGATCGTCCAGCCAGAGTGGGCGAGCTCATGTGTTGCTGGACAGGTGATCCTGTAGGAGGACCCATCATCCCATTTACGTTTCCGTTCGTCAGGGGCCCATTGACATTCATGACCGAGTTCTGGCGAGGCCATCCCTGCCGTGCAGGCATGTTAGTGCTCATAGGGATACCCATCGAGTTCGGGCCCACGGCCACAGACAAGTTGGGTACGGACCACATGCTCGGCTGTTGTTGCTGTGGCGGGGTTTGCTGCTGACCGTGCGGAAGGATCATGCCGTTGGGAATGCCATTTGGAAAAGCAACGCCACCGGCACCGTTCTTTAGCGATCCCATCTGCAGAGCCACAGCCTGAGCAAACTGGGCTTGTTGCTGCTGCTGCAGCGCCCCATTAACAGAAAAGAAAGGGACTGCCCCGCCGTTCATTTGACCGCGCCGATAGATGTGCCGTTCGCCTGTGCCGCCTGATATAAAGCAAATGGCACTTGTGAAAATCCGTTTATTTGTGGCATTGCCATCTGGGCTTGTTGAGGCGGGCTGAGCGAATGAACTGAGTACGTTCGCATCGGCAGGCTGCTGGTGAGATATACTAGGCGAGGATCTTGTTGCAGCGGCGTGTGCCTGAGCTTGTCGCATCGCCGCCTCAGCAGCAAGCATGTTCGGGGCGTTCCCATTGCCATTGAGTCGAGTGTGAGCCTGCGACATCTGTTGCAGACGTTGCAGACGTTCGGCAACCTGCTGTGGTGTCATTGCCGGTTGCTACTACGGAGTCATAGGCACACGAGGAATACCATTCGGCTGCTGACCGGGACGCGGGGAACTACCTGCTGCCCCCCCCCTGCTTCAACAAGTTCCCTTGCTGCGCCAGCACGGCTTGTTGCTGCGGCTGCGGGCCGAATTGTTGCAGGGAGGTAGGCGGTGGCTGCGGTGTTTGTGGGCCATTGGTCAACTGCCCGTTAGGTAGAGGGGTTGAAGATGCGTGTGACGGTGCGGAACTCAGCGGCTGAGGTTGAGAATTGGGGTTGGGTGTGGATGGTTGAGGGAGAGGTGTTGATGGACTAGGGTTCGGAGAATTTTATTGTAGTGAATTCGGGGGCGGGTGCGGAGGGGATGATGCTGAATTCGAATTGGTGGCGGGGGATGGTTGGCTGGACTCGGTCGCCGTGGCAAGGCCGGCAGCCACGGCTGTGGCGCGTGCCTGCGCTTGCGCTTGAGCATGGGCAGCTGCCTGTTGCACCCGCGCTTGCTGCTCCATACGCGCTTGGAGGACTTCATTGCGTGCCGCCTGTAAAGCCCGCATAGCCGGAGCTTGCGCCTGTACAGCATACGCACTGGCTTTAGCAATGTGCGACTCTTCAATCGTAAGCTTGGCCGGGTCCGTCTCAGAAAACGCGCTCACTCGTCCAATGAGGTATCTTCAAAGGCACATGTAAGCACCACAATCTCTAAAGGGAGTTCAAATACATACCTCGCCTCAAAGTCGTCGATAAGGACGTGTTGTTCATCGTCATCAGCTTCATCGACAGCGTCAAACCTCCAACGCTCCTCAAGACGGCGAATGTGCTCGGCATGTTCTCCTGGCAGAGATGGCTCCACGTCTATCCCGTCTGGAGGTCTGGGCGACACCGAGTCTTCGTTGACCGAGAAAACGTTGATGCGTCGGGCCAAGTGTTCCAAGTACGTCTTGTTGAGGTCCGTGGGTGATGCAGGGATCGGTTGTGGTGGTCCAGAAGGATTTCGACGCCCAGTAAGCCGCCGATCGACGAAACACCGACCACCACGGCCCGTCCGAATACGGACCGAACGAGGTTGCTGTACAACAGTGGGCTCGGTAGATGACTCTTTTGCACGAGCAACATCCAATATTGTTCGAAAAAGCGCGGCTCTGATGGCACCAGAAGGCAGACCGACAGGGAGCTGTGGACAGGGTGTAATTGAGCACAAATAAACGCTGCAGGGGGATTGAGAATACCGACATCAAGGTAATCCTCCCAGCCAGATTGCCTCTTTGGCTCATACTGCCGCTCAATCTCGCGGAGAACGGCTGCTGTTCGCTCGTGCGGATTGATCGCCTCAATGACATCCGAGGGTGTGTATGGAGAGGGTAAGTCGACTGATTCTCTTGGCCTCCTGGGGATTCTGAGAATTCTGGTCCAATCAGTCAATGGGAGAGCGGAGTCATCAAACAAGTAAGCCATACCCGGACCCAACAGGTTTGCGTTCACTCATCCGGAGCCGCTTTATGGGGGGTTGCTCTTGCTCAATTAGCATCTGGTCATCCTGCGGGCTGGAGAGGTGCGGAAATCGTCTCTTGTGATCGAACAGACGTAACCTAGCTTCCAAAACATTCTGACTGTCTTTCCCAAGCTCAGCTTTCTTCATTTCTCGCGTCACGACGGACGCCGCGAGGTCCAAGACTTGCTGAAGCTCTATCCGAAGGCGAGTGATCTTGTCAGCGGGAGTATTGTCAGCACGCCTCGTCTTGCGGACAGCTTTCGCGTCTCGTCCTCGGAAGCACACAAATGGATCCGTATCGTTCTATTCATCGAGCTGCAAACACATGTGAGACAGTTATTGGGGCAAATGGAAACTCACACAGACGTTCAGCTGGGGTGTGATTTTGCGACCTTCGCGAGCAATTTTTCGTCGTCTCCAATATGGATAGACGATTCGCGCGAGCTGGACGAGGTGGTCTGAATCACGGCAGTAGGAGGGTATCTGAAAAGACATGAAGAAAGAATGTGTTAATGGTGTGGAGGCAAAGGATGGCTCGTATTCGGAGAGGGGTGGTAATCCAGAAATATCCTAAGCATGCGGATTAGTAACGCGAGCGCTAGGCAACAAAACGCTACACACGAGATGGAGGTAAGGGCATTTCTCATCGGTAATCTTCTGGAACAAACCCATGGCGAATTCAAACTCGTTCTCGGGAATGACAAATGATGGCTGCTCAGCAGCCACGTCCTTCCTGCGCATCTTTGCAGCCCGCGACCTATCGGGCGAGCCAGCACCGGAACTCGTACCCTCACCCTTTGCCGCGCTTGTGTTTGTCAAGCCACGCGACGTCACGCTTGTCCATGTCATAAGATACACCATTGAGCAGAAAGCCTTCAATGCTTTGCTCCACCGAATCTGACAACTTGACGAAAGCCCCTGGGTCGATCCATCGTCCGGGGGGTAATGTTCCGCGTAGTTCTCAACGACGCCGGTGGCATCGGCGATAGGAACAGACGCTGAGGCAATTTCCTCATTGGCTTAGACGCGCGTCCCGAGCCAACGCGGCAGGCTGCTGGTGAGATATGCTAGGCGAGGATCTTGCTGCAGCGGCAGCGGCATGCGCCTGAGCTTGTCACATCGCCGCCTCAGCAGCAAGCGTGTTCGGGGCATTCCCATTACCATTGAGTTGAGTGTGAGCTGCGACATCTGTTGCAGACGTTCGGCAATCTGCTGTGGTGTCATTGCCGGTTGCTGTTGTGGAGTCATGGGCAGACGAGGAATACCATTCAGCTGCTGACCGCGGCACGGGGGAGCTGCTGGACAGCTGGGATAGGTGCTGTGGCACATGTTAGCCATTAGTGACGAGACGTGTAGAGCGCTTCTACTCACAACTGCGGCCAAACCAGTCCTTTCCGTCTTTGTAAATTCTGCCCAAGGTCCATTTCCATTTCTCTTTGCCGGGCTCTTCCTCATCAGACTCAATGGGGAAAGTTAAATTCCCCCAACCTCCCTGGGACCGTTCGTACGGTCACCAAGAGCCCATTTGATGGAGCTGAGGGCGGCGCGTGACTTCTTTTTCTGTACTAAATGAGTCGCATCGATGTCCTGGGGAGGGCCTACAAATATCTTGAATCTGCTGCCTGTAGAACCGAACCCGGCGTTTGCACGCGGCGACAGTGGGAGGCAGGGCTCAGTGTTGTGGTCTTTGACGGGTCCGATCCTAGGCTTTCGAGCAGGGAGCGAAGGGGTGCTTCATGAAGAACTAAAGTTCGCTTGGGGATCGAACACGCCGGGGCATGTGATCGCCCTTGCGGGGTGCGAGGCCTGATATTGCCATGGACGATAGCACGAGAGGCGTTGCCGTCGTTCTTCTTGCTAAACGGCGGAAAGAGGTATCAGCAGAATTTAATCAAACTCATTATGAAACCGTACTATTTGCCAACCCAGGCCAGTGCATTGAGGGCCAGCACGCCGCACTCCGAATCGATATTAATATTAGCTCCAACAGAAGAGCCCAAAGTGTCGAATCTCGACTTACCGCAGGGAGGTTATCCGAACTTCGAGGCTCAGGAAGCAAACCGGAGAAATGTTGTAAAAATCCATGGATCAAAGACCCCGTGCTACCGACGATAGTCTCGAGACAAGTGTAGATGACATAGACTCCAACTTCGCGTGAGGTAGGCATGCCAGAACTAGTCATCTCGTTACCCCAGGGGAGAAGAGCGGAGACCCGAGGGACCTGGATCCAGAGAGCGCCATTTTTCCGGCGGACGCATTTGTGAAGCTCTATGGACGTGATTTGGCGAATCTGCGACGGTTAACATATCAGATCGTTTATCCACACGCGCCATATACAGAAACAAAATGTCTTACAGTTTGCTCCCGTGCGGAGGCGACGATCTTGAAGAATGCTGGCTGGTGCACATAAGCGTGTGAGGCAGCTAAAAATTATAACATTCTCGCTTTCCTTCATAACATCGCTAAGACGGAGCCTGTTGAGCCGCCGGAGCGAAGCAAGGGGCGCGTCGGGAGAGGTTGGACGCGCTTGTTGGGATGCGGGCGGGAGGAGGAATTAAAGGCGACGGTTTGTTATGTATGGGCAGCCTTTTTGGGGTTGGACCGTAGTATGGACCGTCGTTTCACAGGACGGAAATGAAGGCTTCGTTGGTGGAAACGTCTTTCAATTTAAACGGAAGTCGAAAAAAGACGGTTTTCGACGGTCCCAGGCGCTTGGATGCAGGTGGGACTTGCAGCCGCAACAACAGCCCGCCGACGGCTCCAAATGATGGGTCGCAATAATGAATACGATTTTTGGGCTTGCTTAGCATCGTCCTACCTCATTGAAATCGCGATAAACGCGCCGTGTGCCCTGGGAACTTACAACAAGCCCCGCGCATGTACGAGCGTGCGTCCAATAGCCTTTGCACTCGATTGTAGGGCTAACAGGTATTTTATTCTCCCCTCTGAGGGTTAAAAGAGCATATGTGTATGCGTTCTAAGCCTAAACCAATCATTCTCTGAGGCTACAAGATGCACCGAGCCGAGCGGCAACTCGGTGCACAGAAACAAAGACGCGTGCGACGCGTCATCGAGGCCCGCGACCCGGCCGCCACCGGCACCGCTGCCAGAGCACGTCGTCCATTGACGCGCGGCGGCGCCGCACTCGCACAACGTCGTTTGTCGCGCGTTTCCCGTCTTCACATCCCCGATCGGGCCATGTGCGTGACAATCGAACGACGTGACCCGACTGAATGGACCGTCTTTTTCGATTCCGGAAGCAGCGTTTATTGACACACGGGAACTACGGCCTCTGACCACAAATTCACCTTCGGAAAAGTCACAAATTCAGCGTCGGTTAGAAGAACGGGTATACTTGGATGCAGATCCATGATCTTGTCGCGAAGACGACGGTCTTCGTCAGTTTCATTGAATTTGTAGCGGTGGTCGATACTGTATTCAAGCGACCGCGAGTGGGGAACAGAATCCGATAGGGAGCCGTGCGTGGATCTTTATCGCGAGGATAGTAAACATCGATGGGATGGAGTTTGGCGGGTTGTTTCCTAAGCCATTGAAGGGTCCGGACGATGAAGCCAGACCGGGTTTTTGGCAGGGGTTGGAGTTCCAGGTCAGCAAACTTGGCAAGCTGCTCTATCGTGACAAGGAAACCACACACGAGTTCGTCAACAATCATTAGCTAGACGAGAGAACATGGACGAGTCAGGTTGACGCAGGCAGAACAGCAGGTAGATCTCACATTGGCGGTGGAGTAGAGTTGCCTCGATAGATACGGTCATTATTTTTGGTGCCTAACAACGCAAAATTCAAGATGGCACGTCGCTGCTATCTCTCCCCTCCCCACCCTCCCTCAGTTGTGTTCAACATACTCCCTCTGTGGACGCGTTAGCGCCTTCGCGTGATGGGCGCGCCGGTGCCACATTTGGTGAGTCTCGCTCACTCTCACTCTTGCCGCTCTCGCTCCCGACGCGTTTGTGACTTTTGAGGATTCAGGTACACACACCTGTGGGTATGGCTGCAGCAAGGCATGCGGACGCGTGTCTCACACGTCTGCGCATGACCCGCGGCAGGCCAGGCACGCCAATGCACCCGCGCCCCATGCGCTCGACGCGCCAACGCCCGCCCATCGCTTTCACACGTCCCGCGCCCGTGCCCCGGCACGTTGCATGCTTGCTGAGCACGCTTGATTTTTCTGTTTTTTTGTTTTGTTAGGACATATGTATTTATATAGAAATATAATATATTCTACAAGACTGATTTTAGGAGTAAAGGGGGCTGCTTGCCAGAGCTTAGGCTTAGTTAGTTTTTGGCGTGTGCTTTGATCAGTTCACAGCTATGGGACTAGCATCAGAAATAGCAGCATCTTGAATTTTGCGCTGTTAGGCGCCAAAAATAATGACAGTGTCCATCGAGGCAACTCTACGCGGAGTTCGGGGTTGGGCGCCGCAGTGTTTGCACCGACACATCAGCGAGCGATGGACTCTTTACGTGAAACTCCAAGAAAATCACGCTCGACATCAGAGTCGAACTATGCCAAAGGCGGGCTTGAGGGCGCTCGCGATGCGGTGATGGAGGACGTGGGCTCAATCCCAGAAGTCGACGATGTTAATCACCTTTTTGCCGCTGTTCTTGCTAAATCTCTCTTTCGAGCCTCCTCACAGAACCCCCCGCCCGCCGACACTTCCCATATACGTAGCTTCCCTAACGATGAAGCTATATCCTCCGCCCTTGTGCCCGACGCCGTCGTTGATAGTGTTATGAACAAACTACGAACCAGCGGGGTTCTCACCCCCAACAACGGATGGAGATCTTTTCCAAGGGAGCCAAGTGCCATGGACGAGAGTGAAGCGGTTGCTTTCAGTGGGCTGCTCGACCTCTTCAATGATATCGTTGCCGCCAGTCCTTATGCAACATCCAATCTTCTGAAACTCGAGCTAAAGGGTCGTGAGGCTCTATTACCTGATCATCGGGTCAACACAGCACCGCCAGACGCCTATATGCTTCTTAAAAGCTCATCGATACCGGAAACCATACGGCAACGCAAAGACAGTTGGGCTGACATCCCTGTAATCTTGGAACTAAAGAATAAAGATACAGAATATACTCAACACGATGTTCGACCCTTTTTCTTCTCCAAAACCTCACATCCCTATTGATAACATGTTTTGACTAGAATATGAGAAAGTTGCTACGGTCCATGCACCATTGCATGCGGGATGACGCGAGGAGGCGCTTTGTCTTTGGAATCACCATTGAGAACATTTCACTGCGGTTTTGGTTCAGCGATCGCTCCGCCTTAATCGTTTCCCAAGATTTCAATCTGTTGCGGGTGATTTCATTTTTAACCTCTTGTATGTTCGTTGAGCTAACTTCGCGCTTAGGACCACCGCCTTTTTATCAAGCTCGTATTAGGGCTTGCTGCGTGCACCACGACAGAGCAGCTCGGATATGACTCAACGATGAGGAGAATCGCCCCTTGCAACGGCTCAACTGAACCGGCGTATGAGATCGACGTGTACAGCGCGCCGGACGCCATTCCGGAGACGTTCATAACCGTTCGGATGGTTGCTGATTTTGGCGCCGATGCCATGTGCGGCCGTGGAACCAGGGTCTGGATTGTTGTCAAAAAGAACGATCCCAGCGGTCCAGAACATGTCTTAAAGGATTGTTGGATTGATTCCGACCGAGCGCACGAGGGTAGCGTCCTTCAAGAGATCAGCAATATATCACTGATGCCAGCGGCCCTCGAGTCCAAAGCCGACTTTGATCAGTATCGCAGGCACTTTCTTGAAGTGATGATACACGGCGGTGTCGTGACCAGATGTTCTTTTGACGGGGCCGCGGGGCTCCTCGATGACCCTGAAACCGTTCTTGACACTACGCTTTCTGTTCATCGAGGAAACCTTTCACTGCATTATGGAAGGCGAGTTGACACTTCAAAGCCAATCCGTTGTCGGAAAACCAGTTCCCAAAACTGGGAAGGACGAAAGATACCATCGACCCAGACTGCTGGTCGTGGGAACGTTCCACTCAGTTTCGATCATACTGCAGTCCCTGAGGGAGGTGAATCGTAACTTGCAACACTATCGGATTGTGTTTAAAGGAATCGCCAAATCACTCTACAAACTAAACTCCTTCAGAGACGTTTTTACTGCCCTCCTAGGCGCCATATATGGTGCGTCATTTTTCTTCGCTTACAATTGATGTGTTGCGGCCTGATATGTGGTTCTCTCAGCGCTGCGATTTCTTGTACATTGCAGATATGTGCACCGGGATGTTAGCAGCGGGAATATCCTCCTTTGCAACGGCCTTGGTATCCTCATCGATCTTGAGTACGCAAAATCGCTAGATTGCCTGACACCGGGTCATGAGCCTATCACGGTTTGTGTTTTATTACATAGGCATTTTCTATAAATACTGAAGGAAATTATCTACAAGGGAACGCGCCAATTTATGTCAACTGAAGTTGCACAGCAAGATTTTGTTCACGCTCCAGCTTGTCCACCCGGAAGGCATTCGCCTGCCTGGAAGCATAACCCCCTCCATGACCTTGAATCGGTCTGGTGGATCTCGGTATGGGTTACCTATGTGTTTATGGAGGGCAGAGAACGCACTCCGGCTGATACTGCGCGTTTCAATAATTTATTTCCTCCAAGCGGCCCTGGCCGACGAGACATTGCCACTACAAATCACGCATCACTACAGCGTTCCTATTCCCCCTCTTACAATCAGCCAATCTGGTCTATTATCGTGGAGTGGCGCGCCAGCCTCACAGAATCATTCAAGTCCTTCCAGTCTACATTCAATGAGGAGCCGACATTAGATCTGTGCCTTGAAACAAATTCAGATGCAATAAACCGCATTAAGTCCATTCTAGCGCTCGATAGCAGCGTTCTTGATGCCCCTTTGACTCGAAGCCGTGGTCTATAGCCGGATTGTCACCAATATTCGCCTTATTCATTCAAAACGCCCAGATCCAGTTCACGCCGCCAGCCCAACAAGACGGTACTTGCACATAGCTCATCATCCGAAGCTGACGCAGAGGAAAGCGGTGGAAGCTGAGCTGAGCTTGGTGGCCGAGTCGAGGTGCCAAGTAATGACGGGAGCGAGACGGACGCCTTGCTATCGATAAGACAACCCTGTCCGCAGCAGCTGTGATTTGGAACTCAATTTCCGCTCTCTTTCTTGTAAAGTATTGGCTTGGAGTGACAACGTCAATGTAACCGTCTATTGGCGGCGGCAGATCTGTAAGCATCCACTCGTCTTGCATTTTCTGTGACATAAATTGTAGGAGTGTCCATGTTGATTTAGTGCGCTGGCAAAATTCGCCGAATTTTGCGACTGACTCACGCAAGATCAACTGGGGTAAATGGGCGGCAGAATGGGACCGCGAGAAATATTAAAGGGTGAACATGCTCGCCTCTATTATAATTTGAAGCGAACGCAAATTAGGAAATGGGCAGCATAAATAAGGCTGATCATTGTTACCGCGTGGATAAACATTTGCTCTGGATTCTCGTCCATCGCATAGTTTGCAGCGCTGACGACATTCAAACGGTTCCGCCTAATATCAGTTAGCCAAGGGTGGTGCCAGAAATAAGAGAGACTCGCATCATGCACGTGTCTCGGATCGTCCTTATGCTTGTATTCATGCATGCTTACGATACGTCGCAGCCTGAAGGGGCGAGGGGAGCCGTTGGGCTATGTGGAAATCCCTCGGCTGGGTAGAAGCAACCATCTGCCATATGACCGGTTCCACTACTTCCTCAACACCAGCGAGAGCTTCTGGCACGGCCTGGCCAGCTCGAGCTCCTAAATGCGATGGCACAACCATCGTCTGAAATAGGGGTGATGGGGCTCCTCTGGAGCATAAGCCGGTTTTGCTGATGATCGTTATCGCTGCTGGCATCCTCGCCGCCTTATCCAGTGTTAGACTTGTGTTAGACTTTCCACCAGGGTGGTTATGGCAATAGCAAGTGTCAAATGCGCCTCCATCGAGATCGAGCCATACGACATGGCGCCTGTGACGAAACGGCGAACAATTTTGTTGCATATTCGACCTGTTCAACCTGGACCGGCACTGTCGCCCCATTCTTGAAATCCAGCAAACCATGCAGCGCCACACATTTCACCTGTTCGCGAGCATTCCGAGATTACGGATTGTATGCCGCCTGGTTCTTCTCGTGTACGGCATCCGCAATGCTCAGGAGTGCGTGACAAATAATACATTATGTGATTCTCCCTGCCCGCATCAGGGGGTAGTTCCATTTCCGAATAAAAGACCATCGTTGCCGAATGGACAGTGATTAGGGGACAGCGGGGGAGACTTGAGTTGGGTGGGTGATGAAATTATGACTGGCCATGTTCAGTTTTACGGCATCAAGCAGGCAGCAGATTGACAAGTGACATGATGCAGTGTGCAAGTTCTGACTTGTCGCCGAGACCAACAACTTCATGCCCATTTTGAAGGGAAGGACATAGTCCACCGTCGAAACCCTCCTCTATTCAGAGTCGGGGATGCCTTGAGTGGTGGGAAGATTTCCTGTGGCCGAGGCAAGAATCAGGGGTAGTCAAGCTCACACCCTTCATACAGGTCCATGGGCAGGATTGTCCCACTGCAAGGCTCTTGGCAACTTGGCTGAGTTTAAGCCCATGTGATTGCATGGTCATGGTGGTTGTCACGACCGCCCGCCCGTAACACTGGTGTGATCACGTGAATCCCCGCATTAATACAGTATTTGTCGCCTGCTGGTGGAGCTAAGCAAGATTACGTGTTCACAGCGAAAGAGCGCTTTTCCGACAAAGTTCCCTGTCGTTAATGTGCTGTATCATAGCAATCATTTGCACAGGGTGACTGGCAGGGCATACAAGGTTGATTTGCAAGGAAAGGAACTGATGCACAACTTGCACACTTTGTGTAGCAACGTGATCTCCCGCGTGTAAAATACTTTATTTCGAATGGTGAGGTTATAGTTTTGTGACAACGCATCGGTATGATGTATCATTTTTACGACATGCTTTGCCGACCCTTCGTGCACAAGTTGCCCCGGGTTTGATCCCGTCCCAGGGGCGTGAGGCCACTGGGGTGTCATCGCCAAGGTCATTGCTACCCTTCGCGGCGTTGCTAAGGTGCCCAAGAGCAGTGACGGCTCTGATCTCCCACCGCCCCGCACGTCCGATGCCAAACAGTCCACTACAAGCTTGATCAACCCTTATTACAAGAAGGCTGGCGTTTCACCTGTCCCAGATGTCAAGGATGCCACTTCAGTACATTGTGCACCTCGCAGCCAACTTGGCCAGCGGCGCAACAGTACCAGAGTGAAAAAAGCCCTTCCTACCTGGCACTCGTTACCCCACTGTGACAAGAGCGCGCCCGACTCCACCGATGACAATGAAGATGAGGAAGGCAAGGACCTTTGCAGTTGCACGTTCTCCCTTGCCAAGATCCTGCTCAACACTGCCACTCTCCGTCTCAAGCGCCGTCGTCGCTATGGCCTTTGCGGTCGCAACAGTTCCGGCAAGGTTCCTTCTTCTTCTACGTTGTCTGCTTGTTTCTGATGGTCTCTCATTTAAACACCAGTCCTATAGCATGTGCACTATGAAGTCTGGTCTTTCTAGGCACCGAAGGGCTCTAGGCATCGGCGCAGGAGCACATGGGTAACACGGAACGGATTGAATCGAGTGTGAGCATGCAGACGATTTCTCAAGGGTTGTGATCAGACCCGAGTCCTCCTGTTAAAAGTCCGCCATCACCCAGACGACTTATGCCATCGAACATTCCCCTCTTATTCGTCGCCATCAAATATATCATATGATCAGAGTAAACATAGTAAAAGATACAGGTGAAGGAAAGCCGGAATCGTATTTTAGGGGGGGTATAACAAAATGTCACGTCACGCTCGGGGGGTCGGTCGTTAAAATGGGCGATGTCACGTCACGTTTTGAGGGGTGATTGTCAACTGCCAGCGGGCGCTTATTTGCATCCGGCAAATGCCTGAATTTCCTCAAAAGGAAATTTATGTTGTCGGAGGCGTCAGATGCGACAATGCGATATTAAACAGTAATAGGAGGTTACTCTAAACTGGTTTAACATTAAAAGAGACTGTAGGGTGTAATAACAGTGAGATATTGAATGGGAATTGATGCGGCGTGAAAGATGTGTAGATGGGTGGGATAGGAGTCTCAATCAAGTTCAACTGTGCAAATATAGTTTTGGTAAGCAGTTGCGCGTGCATAGAGCAAATTTGGCACACCTTCACAAGCGGAGTCTGATTCCAGATCGGATGCCTCGTTGCGCCAGTTGTAGCTACCAGCATACTCGGGGTCTGGCTCACCATCTGCATCATCATCAGTCAGTATGTCATCATCAACCTCGCTATAGATGCGGTATCCGCCTGCTTCGTCTCTTGTATACGAGTTCTCGCCAATTGTTACCGAGAGCGATGCATTGGCCAACCTTCCCTCCATGTGCATCTGGTTGAGATCATCCACCCCGAGATTGATATCATCCTCGTCGTTTGCGTCAGAGATGGAAGGTTGTCTACATCCTCGCCGAGTCCTTGGATCGATTCGTGTTCAAGGTGCGGAAGGATTGATAGAGCGAAAGCTTGATCATCCTCGCATCGCTCGACATACTCTCGCTGCGCGCGCGCACTGGTGAGTACCTCATATGATAGGTTCCATCCACGGACCTCGAAGAGCTCCCAGGCCTATGCCAGCAACCAATATTGTGAGGAAATATACAGGAGAGGTCGGAGGAACTGACTCACCAGCTTCACGGTTACGCGTTTGGATTGTAGCCACTTAAAGGCCCAGTGACCCACCCTGCAGACGCGTTACGGAGGGGGCCAATCTCGGTCGGCAACCTGACATTGCGTGCGTGAACGCCAAGTTCGGCTTGCTGCTTTGCACACTGGACGAGAAACTGATGGCAGCTGATGCCTGATGGTGCTTTAGGATCTTCTGAATGCCGACATTTGCTGGCTGGAAACGTCCTGTACCTGGAACACCACAATGCGATAAGAAATGAGGAGTGGCAGCACGTGCGCAGCTTACTCACAGCCTCCCGGGACAAACGACAGCTTGACTCTCTTTCCGTGGACGTCTTTCATCCAATCTAGGAATTCTTGGCTACAATGCACGCTGAAGCAGTCAATTATAAGTAGGCAGCGCTGGTCCTTTTGGAGCTTTTTAGTTTTGATCACTCGACATACGGAAACAAATTCTGGGTGATCCACTGTCGGTTGCATGTTAGTTCGAGTGCATGCTGCGTCGCTGAGTAGGAGTAGGACTTATATCACAGACCAGCTTCATAGATCCTACCAAGCTCCAGTGGTTCGCTCCGCCCGGAACCCACTTTATTCCGAGGCGCTCGCCTTCCTCGCGCACCGTCGGTTTAGGGAGTGATGCCGAAGTCTTGCCCTTATGGATGCATTGAAAGGGAACCACATCCCCTGAGGCGGCAAGGCCAACCAACGCGGTGAATTGCTGTTTCTCGTCCTTTCCGAATGTCGAAACTTGTTTTGAACCCGTTGTGTGCCAGGTTTTGTTGCCTGCAGGAATCACGCAGAGGCCGGTCCGGCCCGCATTGATGATGAGCTCTGGGGGGATGTTGTACCGGCGAACATATTCCACTATCCGCAGAAGTGCATCCTCGCATTGTTTATCCCAATCATCTGGAGTCTTTTGCGCTGCACACGTTGCAACTCGAGGCGAGAAGTTTGCATACGTGCGCAGGAATCTTTCAGTGAAGTCGTCGGAGCATTTAAATTTCGTTCCCCGACGTTCATCTTTCTCCACATAGCCACCTGCGGCATTTATCCTCGCTGTTTCACCCATTTTGATGATTATTTAGCCCACAAAGTTCACCGGGTAGTCATGGAACGTACTTCACTCAAATTCTAAGCTCTCGAGTCTCTCGCGTTAGCCTGACCATTCGCGACAATTAGCAACGCGGGGAGAAAATTCGACCATCTGACGTTGATAGCACCGTAACGGCTTCGACTTGCAGGAGTCTCACATGGACATGTTGTCCCGAGTACTTCGCGATACTCGCTCCTGCATGGCGGAATCCCAGCATGATGCTTGTTTTCGGGATCCTAGGAGTAGGCATGAGTTTTGCAGGTATGCAGGCATCATTGTCCGCAAACATACCCGATCTTGATTTCCACAAGTGCTTGGCGATGGAACCGCTTCTTGTTCCGGATTATTTTGACAGACACAGGTCCTGTCCGAATGAGCCATTCCCAGCACGTCCATAATTTTATATCAGTAGGCAAGATGGTCACTGGTGACGATGATGTAATCGCCGCACTCCGAAATTATTAGCACTGACATCCGGCGTGGCTTGGGTCTTCTTGCTGTGCATACCAACATAGTAAGACTTCATGAAAGTCCAAGATTTCTTGTGTTCCTTGCAAGGGTCGAACCATTCCTTAAACATCTTCCCAAATTCATCAGCGACGGCACTTGTAATGGCTGGGATGCACCGCTCCCAGGCTTCTCCCCACTGCCTCAGTCAATTGGGATTTGAGTTCGCGATAAGGCTTGGGGCCAAGGATACCTGAATATTTAGTTGCATATCGCGCAGCACTGGTAGAATAGGGCACTGAGACCCACCCGAATTTTGCCATTCCAAATCATACGGCGCCTGATGCAAATTACCACATCTATTCCAAAGATGAGACACTGTCATCCACGATACGTACCTTGGGACCTATTAGGCTTCGGACTGGAATGCGCCATGAAAAATGAGACTAATACTGGGGAAATAGCTCACCCCATAAGGGTCGGACTTATCTCAAAAGGAGCATGAAACCCAGCATGTCAGGCACACACTCGGGGGCTCAGGATTCAGCCCAGAACAATGCGTGATATGGGGGACGAGCGCCAGCATGACGAGAACTACCCATTAGTCTATGGAACATATCCCGCGGTAGTCATTCAGAGTACAGCAACATCGATCAATAAGGGCAGCCCCGATATGTTGGACGCCCTTCGTTTCGACAGTGCACAGAGGGTTGACTGCGCGGGAACCAGGCCATGGACTAAGGATTTCGATGAGTGGCGAATGTTGAGTGTTCCGGAGGAGCGGCGCGAGACCGAGATAAGTAGTCCTGTCCGATCCAGGAGCGTGGCCGGGGGTGGCCGTGGCCGGGACGGTGGACACTACGATGGAGGGAGCTTTGGACGGGAATTCGTTCAAGGACTCCAGCACAATCATGTTGTATTGAGCGGGGAAGGACTTGGATAGCTCGTGGGCGGTGGATTGTGTACCTTCCGTATCTGGCTGCTCGACTTTGAGGACTTGATTGGAGGACTGGCTCTGCAAACTGCTGCGGGTCATGGTGAAGTTCCCAATTGTGACACGGCTGCAGATGTCAGTAGAAAATTTCACAGAAGGATCGCGGGTGGAAAGGTGCATTTTGAAGACCACAGAGAAATCGATATCCTGATTACCGAGGCGAATCAATATCCTGCCGCCAGTACGACGAATCTCTTTTCAGAACAGCGTTAAGAATTGGGTCCAGGCGCCGTCTGGTGATCGTCAGTTCCCAGCGCAGCTGCAGCATGATTCTGCCGACTCGCAAGAGAAAAGGTCCAATTGCACGATAGAACGCTGGCCACGTGCCGTCTTCATTTGCCTCAGAAATATGGCTAAGCGCGTGGCACTGAAATGTGATAGAGTCGAGAGTCCCACTGTGCAGTTGTGCTAGAATTTCTTCTGGTGTGAGAGAGGAGTCATCACCTTCGGAGGGTTCGAGCTCTTGTTCCCCCTCTAGTTCCTCTGAGTTGGCTTCGGAAATAGGTGGCCAAGGAGGAACGTGAGCGTGTTGGAGATGTTGACGTGTCTTAGGTCTCGGGAGGAGGCTGATGAGCTGCGGTCGGACGCGGTCCAAGATGGTTATCTGGGCGCTTGCAGGACAGCAAACGCGTCATTTGATTTCGACACACATCTCACGGGTCACACAAATAACGCATACCTGAGTTCGTACTTGTAGCTATAGAAGGAGAAATATATCAGTCGTTACTGCACGAGATTCTAGATGTTCTAAAACGCGTGATTGATCAATAGATGCGAGGGCAGAACAGCATTGTCAAAACGGACCAGTACAGTACCGGCGAAACGCGGACGTGTATCATCCGTATCAGAGACACGCACACTTGACACCTGTCAAATCAAGTGAATCTTCCCGGGAGTTGCGGTTGTCTCAGGCACCTGCATATTCGTGGAGTCGCCTGCAGACGCTTCCGACATGGGCGTCACAGCGTCTGAAGGCAAGGAATTGTGGTTGGACACAAACGTAGCCATGATGAAGTCATAGAGCGCAATGACCGGCCATGAGGGTGCCGAGAAAATGAAGGTGGAGAGTTCAATCTCAATGTTTTGATCGATGCCATCGTATTTGGACACGAATTCTGGGGACTTCGGTTGCACTTTGAGATAATGAACCTGGACCAATGCCTCCCTGTCTTCATCCTCAGCGGCGGATTGGAGCAGCCGAAGCGTAGTAGATCGGCCACCCCAAGTGTCGACCATATTGAGAGACACGGACCTATAAGATAGTTAAGAGTTATTGTATTCTTACGACTTATTGGGAGCGTGCCTTAATAATAAGTCCACGGTTATCTCGTACTTGGTCAACGGGTGAAATGTTCAAGCACAGCCTTTGCTAACAAAGATTCCATGCCGGAAGCATCCGTCTTAGAGAGCGACGCTTGCAGCGTCCCGACTTCAAACGAGAATTCGAATGTCTTCTGTTTTGCTTTCGCCAGTTCCGCTTGCAGATCTTCCCACGGTTTAGGTGACGAGTCTTGTTCTTTTTCTTGTGGTTCCTCCTCGATCGTATATTCTTGGGTCAGCGAGTTCACGAAAAGATTAGAAGGAAGCCACATGGCGCCAACGTTCGAGGGCTGTCTTTGGCATGTTGCGGGGCGATTTGGTGGCGTTGTCATTTTCTTTGACGGAATCACTGCCTGTTCTTCGGCTTCACGCTCGAAATTAGGTATCGAAGCATTAATGATTCGCATCAGCCCATTGTATTTCGGGTTTGATATGTTGAGCGCCATTGTTGTTAGAATACCAGCCACCTTGAACCGTGTGAGGTTAACGCATCGACGACAATGGAGGTCTGCAGTCGGAAGTTCAGGTCAATTCGTTCGAGAAGGTGAAAATTGTCGTGCTTTGGCCGATCGGGCAGTAGAGCGATTAGCAAGCCACCAATGTTCTCGCCAAATGAGCAGCTTGTAATCACTGTCAGCGATTAGTCGAAGGCTCTAGGTATTTCCGTTTACCCGCGTGTCGTTCAAGCGAATCGAAAAGTTGTCATACATGAGTGACTCGAGGCGTTCGAAATCTGTCGAGCTGTACGATTGATTCCTCCTGCTTTGTATTTCTCGAAATGAGTCCGGGTCCGCCAAATTACTCTCGATGGATATGTCCTGTATCGACCACAAGATATTGGCATTGAGTTAGTGCGCACACTGCACGGTCGCAAGTCAAGTGAATGATTTCGGGCGGCGATTGCTGGCACTTACTCTTCGGAAATTATGATGATTGGGGCACTCATGTCGAGTTTGATATCAATAGTCTCGTGGTTCTGAAGCGCACACTCGAAGCCAGCTCGTGTCTGACTTCGCAGGCCCTCGATGGTTTCATTTGCTGCGTTCTATACCATCCAATCCATTAAAAAATGGAGCAGCGGACTATTTGAGGAAATAAGTTACCAGGAGTGCAGCGACCGACTCCAATTGACTCTTTGGAGGTTTGAGAAACGCAAATATCTCTTCGAGATAGCCACAATGATATAGAACTTCCATCGCTTTCATCTTCAGGGTAAGCACGCGGTCTGCCCGCTTGTCGAGGGGGTTGTGCTCGAACTTGACGTAGAAGAAAGGGTCGTCTGGGGTAAATATGGAGGTTTCATTCTTGTTTTCTAGCTTGGGAGTTGTTGGATTCGAGATGCAGCTTGGAGTGTTTTTCATGCGTATGATATCTGGATAAAGGGTCTCAGGCGGCGTGCCATCATGTACGTGCATTCCGCCAAGGGTGAGGGTGGCATCGAGGTTGTCAGGATGCTGAGTGACGTCCACGTTAAAGTCGTCGAATATGACGGAAATCACATCGTCCTTCGGCCGCTGAGCCTCTGCGCAGAGAAAGTGACCCGGTGCGGCAGTGAGCAGATATTTGGGCCTTCATGATGTCCCGGGGAGGTACGAGACCAGCAGCTACTTCATCGCAATCGATGGCCGCATAAAGTTCTTGCCTTTGCTTATTGGTCATGCCGTCGCTTCCAGGTTCCTCATTCTCAGATGTGTTGGCACTGTAGCCCAAGGCCCACGACATCCATCCTAGCTTCTGGGGAGGCGCTTATTTTGCTTGTTGAGCCTGCAGCCTCTTTTGGTCCGCACGCTCATTCCGTAACTGTGAGCGTCCAATAGAGCGGTAAAACCGTATATCTTCATACGATAGCTTGCGCTCCAAGGCTTCGAACTCGGCTTGATCCTTTGGGGTTGACAAAGAGAAAGGGTTAGAGACGTCACGCTATATGATTATAGAACTCACGCTTCGAGAAGGGGGAACAGACTCCTGTCTCTTGCACAGCTCCACATATCGCTTGCGATCATCTCTCCTTGAAGAACTCGCAAGTCCATCTTCTTCGATGGTCGCGTAGTACCTCGCTTCGTATTGCGTCCATAGCGAACGGAAGCAACAGTCTAGTGGAATGCGGCTGCACTGACTCTCTGGCTTCCAGTCCTGCTCATGCTATCATTGCGAGATTGGATCCTTGTTGCAGCTGGTTGGGGCATGCTGCTGGAAGGCGGGTTATTGAGATGTAGCCGGTGTGGGTGATGGTGGTTTTTGCCGTTGTGCAAGCGGGGTTGAAGAAGTGCAGTTGAAGAGGGATAATTTAGGGGATGGGAGGGTAGGTATGTTTGACTTTGGAGGTGATAATTGCAGTGTTTCTCGTTGTTTGGAAGACATGGCTTTGCGCTTGCAAATGACAAGGCCGATTCGGTACGCTTCTTGGCTGGATTCGCCATTCCCACTGCTATCACCATCACCAGGCAGTAGGTGACCGGAAGAGGAGGTTGAGGTGGGTGACGCATGGCGAAAATTGGCTACGCCGAATCATCCGCGTCAGCATCAACCAAAGGCGACAACAAAGGCCTCTGCGGTTGTGCTTGAGTAGCATTGGACGTGGCGGTGGGTGAACTCGGCAAATGAGGAGGGCCAAGCGGTAATCGCTTCTGCAATATCCCCATCGGGCGGCGGCGGCGGGTGGCTACCACTACTCCACTTATATTAGCATGATTCATATGAGTGATCATTGAAGACGAAGAAGCACCTGAACTTGCGCCATTAGTCTTTGATGACTGGAACAGAGACTAACGGAAGACTTTAAACTTTGAACTTTGTGGATTAGAGTTGGATGCGATATTGGACATACTGCCTCCACCCCGCCTCTGTTCGCTTGCATCGGCGGCACCAATGACCGTGGCAGTAGCTTGACCCGTGGCGAGTGCGGGTCGCTGTGTATTCCCGCTTCGGTTCGGCCAGCGCTACCAGCACATACTCGCCTTCTGTTCAGCGAAGAGGCGTCCGAGACTTGTTGAAACCCTATCCGAAGGCAAGTGATCTTCAAACGCTCGTATTTGCTCCGCCGATCTAAATTCTTTCTTTGAATGCGTCGACAAGTTGGGGCAGAAAGCAGGCGGGAGTTGTGCGACTTGCTGGATCCGGCGATGCCCCCATAAATCACGCCCTGTGAATCCTTTCGGCTTCTCATCATGAGATAAACCAGCCGATACCGTAAAAAAAGATGCATCTACAACGACAAGTTCTCGTCATAATTGTTGCAACTACTACGAGACTTTCAGATGCATCTGCAGACGCATCTTTCGGATGCATCTACAAATGCATCTTTCGGATGCATCTACAGATGCATCTTTCGGATGCATCTGCAGAGACACCTTTCGGATGCATCTGCAGAGACACCTTTCAGATGCATCTGCAGATGCACCTTTTGGGTACATCTCAAGCTATGCTATATACATGACGGAATGCAATGTAACAAATACTAGTGAATAGGTCGGTAACGGCGTGCGCGCGGATGCATCAACACCTGTTGAAACATGTCAACTGGGTCCACTTCAGCGGTAAAAGCAGGGGTCGGCACCAAACAACTGCAAGTGTGAGAAGGGTGAGCCGGCGCTCAGATGGACAGGGCAACAGATGTGACGGGGAACTCAACTCGATGCAAATCAGCTCACAATCTGAAACGAGAATATTGATGAGACGTGTTGGAACGGAGATGGGCACGGAGACGCGTGAATAGGTGCGGAAACACGTGTAAGGGGGCAGAGATTGCGTGGCTGGGTGTGGAAACACGTGGATACGTGCGGAGATGCAGGGTTGGGTGGGGAAACACGTGTACAGACGCGGAGACGTGAGGTCGGGTGGGGAAACACGTGGATGGGCGGAGACGCGTGGAAGGGCACGGAGACGGTGAGTGCCAAAATACACGGACGGGCGGATGAGTGTGGATGTATGCAGCATGGAGACGCGTGGACAGCGCGGGGGCACATGGGGGAATCAAACGCGTGGGGGTGCACAGGAATGTAGAGAGGCGGCGGTACTTCTGGCAGTGAAATCGCACAAACAGCCCGGTCGGAAGACACTCACTTCAAGGCTCAAAGATCTCAAACTTGAGCCAGCTCCATGGTGAGTGTTGAAGATGCGGGAAGGAAAGTAGGCTAATACACGGGCAGAAAAGGGAGGCAGACAGAGGGCAAAAATGTGAGGGGTGGCAGACGTGGGGAATCTGAGTTTGTTTTGAACCAAATATGCGATGCACATCAAAACAGCGCTTGAAATCAGGCAACATCGGAAATACTATTGGAGGTCGTCGGGCAACTGCATCTCAATCATTTTAAGGTAGCAGTGAAATCACCCACACCTGTCTTTGCAAGCACTGGTTGATGAAAACATGTGATGAAGACGAACTGTGATAATCACGTGGCTCCAGGTCGCATAGCAACCGTCATCACTCTGCCACGTCGAACATCTCCCTCCGCTATCCTCTGCTCTCCGCTCGACGCCAACTCCCGCGCCACATGGCAGCGCCGACACGCGTCTGTCATACTACCCAAATGCCAGCTCCCAACACGCCAACATCGGCACCGTTGCTCTCTCTATCCCCACTTGCTCCAACACATTCGTTCTCCCAATGTTCACCTCATATCTTTGACTCGCGGTCCGCATCATCCTCCGCATCTCTGGCATCGCGGTTCACTCGCATCTTCACAGTTTCACGCCGAGTTTGGCTTTTGGGCAACGAAAACCTTTTTTCAAGCACGCCTTCGCTTTGCCAAACATCAACAGCCTTCCTTCCCCCTGTCACACCACCCCCTCCCTCTTGCACCTCCAGCACCACCCCATGTCACATTGTCGTCGCCAGCGCGCTTAGATAACAGCCCCGGATCCTAGCCTCGCCCCGCATGCAGACGACTTCTGTTACCCAACTGGCCAACGCTTTCCAGTTTCCGTAAGAAAGGAACGGCCAAGCTCCAGCGGCCACAAGTGTTCCTTCCGCCACGCCGCCTCGTCCTCCACTCCAGTCCCCACGTCCCACCCCCGCGCCCCAATCGACTACCCACCGTTCACCGAGCGTATAAGCTATCCCACTAAATAGAGTAATTATTGCACATTTCACACCTTATTCGCGGCGCCAGTGCCTGCGCAATATCTCTGACATATCCTCAATAGTAACCCTCCCCCCGTCGCATGCACGCCCCCGCCTCTACTCCTCCCACACCGCCCGGCGAATAGTGGTCCTGGTGGCGCATTTCGACATCATGATGATATGCTCAGTAACCCAACGTCCAAGGATGCTGGAATCACTCATCAGTCGCTCGTGTCTCAGCACCGTCAGGTACGTTCTATCATGTAAACATAAACCGTCGACAACAATGTACGACGCTAATTTCGCAATTCATTCACCACTTTTGCGTTCCCAACAATATTGTACGTCAACAAGGGTTACCACGCGAAACGCAGCATAGCGTCGGATGCAATGATGCGCGCAACAGAACGGGAAATTCCCGATGGAGACGGCGGCGCCATCAGAACTCACGGAGCAGCGCTACCTCCTCTCCTCACGACTATTCTATTTCATCACACGTAAGCAAGACTGGGTATAGCGAGAATGCTTCCCTTCTACAACGGTATATACATTCTGTGCAGGTCAATTTTGGAAGTCAAGCCTGACCGGCGTCGCCAATTGGTTACCTGCAACGTCATTCACCAGCAACATTCAGATTATCAACCGCGCTCATTTCCTGGGTTTTTGCCTCAGCAGTGTTCTGGACGGTGGGGAGGGGTGCACGCTGCCTGTCAGCGCCGTGCAGTGGTATATGTAACCCATAGGTGGGCTTGGGACTTGGCTCAGCATCAAGCGTACGGCACAGAATTATTTTTCTTCTTCATTCCGTGTTTGCTGCGCCGTCAGCCATGCTGCAGCGCCGCCCACCCTTTCCCTGGAGGTGTCTTCCCAATGGATTCTGTGACAAAATGTACTGTGTTGTCCCATCAGATGGTCTTGCCGTGCGGCGCTGTTGTGGCGTTGGGGCGCAATTTTTGATTTAACTGATAAAATGCTATATAATTCAATAAACGGTCGTAATAGTGGCGCGTGAAAGTGGCAGCGATGAGCGCTTAATGAGGTGAATGATGTTGGGCGCTAAGCCATGCAATAGGCGCGAATGAGCGCCGTGGCAGCGACAAACAGGTGACAGGCGCTTAATGAGCAACGGCAACCAAGGGGATGCATCTCCATATTGTCGTTGAAGTTGCAACAATTATGACGAGAAGTTGTCGTACCAGATGCATCCTTTTTTACACCATGTATTGGATAAACACGGGCCGCGAGCCCATCAACGTGCGGCCGGAGTAATGGGGCACCCTCCCTTGTGCGGCGTCACGATGTGTTTGTTTGCAGGCACGTCCCGACACACCGTCGACGTTATCTAGGGTGTAGAGTCCCGTATCCACATCCACGCGAGCTCGCTCTGGAAACGGGCTTGAAAAAGGTCGATGATAGCGTCGTCTGAGCGACAGACGCGGTTTGCCAGACCCCCACTACGAGCGGCACAACCTCCGTAGTTCCTTGCGACGTCTCAACATTGCAGTGGATGTTAAGGATGGCAGGAGGCGACGGGTTCTCGTCTACTTACATCCAAATTCTCGTTTTACTTACACACCACCAACCACAGGAGGGTCTGCACGCAGAAGTGACTCGGCACGAGCGGGCCCAGCCCGGCGCTTTCCCTGATCAGAAGTAACATCAGAATCTGCAATATGAGGGGGGCATCAAACAACATACAAGACTTGAGCTGCTTAGCACAGAGAATAGGGGGTTCTGATTGGCGTCTGACACCGCTGATTCATCTTGACGGGCTGCGGGACGATCGAAGCCAACCCTAGGTTGCTTGCCGGCGCCAAAGCTGGCCTTGAGAAAGCACGCGGTGAGGCGACGTCGTGTCAACTGCAGTCCTGCTCAGAGGAAGGGTCCGCAATATGAGGGAAAGTAGGTAACGAAGATGGCGTGAACACAGCATTGTATTTTGGGCTTTGGAGTGGGTTCGGAGCTTGGAACGGAGGGAATGGCATGCCGTTTTGTAGCTGTGGTTTGGGATACAGCGGCGCGTTTCCCACCATGGGTCTCCGCTTCGCTGGGTTTGTGCAAACCCTGAAGCCGAAGCGAGAGAAGTGACTGGCTAGACAAACCATTCGAAGTCGGCACGGAGATTGGCAGCAGCAGCATTAAGAGGTATTGACACACCCACTAATCCGAATCCGTTGGCGACATGCTCCTGCTGGTGGTCCCCATCGCCACGGTTGAAGGGCAAGACACCTGCGTCCGCCGCGGTGGGTACTGCGCTCATGTATATAAGGGCCCGGCAGTTAGTGCTGGGGAAAAATGAAGCTTGTGTACTACTATAAGCGCGCTACCAGCAGGTAGAACGGATATTCACAACATACAAGACCATCCCAGCAGAATACCTCGAAGCTACTGGTGTCAAACATGTGTTTAGAGCAAGTGGCGGTAAATCTAGTAATGGAAGGCAAGGCATCGAGCATCTCCTTGACTTTGCATGTAGTACTGACTCTCTTTTCCAGTCAAGTTGGCACACAGTTAACCGTGACACAAAGGGTCAGATGTGAAGGCGGACTATGTCACCCAACTCCTTGGTGCCTTCTGACTGGGAAAATCGCACTAGGTTTCAAAGCATACCAGGTTCTGCATTCGGCTCCGCAAGCCGCGGGCCGCTCCAGGCAAGGGAACAACACCTAAGGCACCACATCATGCGGACTTCCCAAGGTTTGTTCACCTCCACAAGGTGCGCACCCAGGCACGACGGAACCGGTAGCAGACCGGTAGCAATGGCGAGTGCTGGCAAGCCCCATCCCTGACACTTGATCGGAGGGTTTGACCAAGAGCTGTTTAATTGCGTGGAGGCGGTGGCATTTACAGCCGCTTGCAAAAGTGAGGAGACACCTGGCAGCGATATACTGTACATGGTGCATTAGCGGCAAGAAGGTCCAAATAACAACAAACTCCAACATCAGGCAACACTCATTTCCTGCACCCTGATGTTTTTTATGCATCTCTGCGAGTCGGCGAATTCGTGCAATCCACTGGTGAGTCGGGATTCTCGGTGGTGATGCGAACGGCGATGACGTGCCCCTTCGGCTGCGGTTTGCGCTGAAGTTGTTGCGATTTAGGTTTCTCGAAGCCAAATCAATCTCGGATGAACCGTGGTGGGATATACCATACAGCTGGCGGATGTCTTTGTTTCGGTGAAGAGGAATGCTCATTGCCACTTGGAGTTGCGCAGCGGACAAGTTCACACCTGTAACCATCTCGGTGGTGGTGTACTCGACTTGGAGACGCGGGTTGAGCTCAAGGAAGAAGAAAGAATCGTCGGCATGGCTGTAGAGGTCTACCGTGCCAACGTTTAGATAGGTGAGTACGCTATGATGAAAGCTTCCTGACTCACATTCCGCAGTTCCTGCACTAACATAGCCTACGAGCTTGACAAGACGCACTGCAGCCTTCTCCATCTGCCCGAAGCGTTCTGACTTTGCAATAGTCACAGGTGCCTCCTCGATAATTTTCTGATGACGACGCTGCACGGAATAGTCACGTCCAAATAATGAAATGGTATTGCCATAACGATCAGCCAGCAGCTGAACTTCGAGATGGCGAGCCTGGTCAGCCAATTTCATAATGAAGATGGGTCTTGTTATAGAAAAGGAATTGAAATAGTGACGAACCCGGGACTTCTCCCAGCACCG
>Ga0307508_10000670_pt1 | contig 41264 bp, 49 predicted proteins | sample 9_EM_MG_FD_203089 | JGI IMG/M metagenome (GOLD analysis project Ga0307508, IMG submission 203089) | Populus trichocarpa ectomycorrhiza microbial communities from riparian zone in the Pacific Northwest, United States - 9_EM | ecosystem: Host-associated > Plants > Roots > Unclassified | place... | reverse complement strand
TGTAAAAACCCCCGCCTTTTTTTAAAGGTAATTTATACCCCCCCCCCCCCCCCCCCCCCCGGGCATATACACGATGACGCCCGGGATCTTTTGGCCCCGAGACAGTCGCACCCGCCAAGTGAACCCCGGTAGCGACAGCCACTCGATGAATTCCATTGTGATGTTGATGCTTCCCGCGGATTCTAAAGCAAGACATAATTGATGCACAGCCCCGCCGCTGCATAGGCGTTTGGATCCGGACCCAGGCTCAGCACTGATAAAATTCATCACTGTAAGACACACCGCCATCACCACTGCGACGATGGCGGCTGGCTATGCAGTGGTGTGGAGGAAGGGGGAATCCTGGGCAGGCATCAAAACTCATATGGGACACAACCAGGAGGCCTATGATGCGGAGTGCGCTGCGCTCGCCCGCGCGCTGGAGGCGGCATCGAGGAGAAAGACGACTCCGGAACGAGTCACCATCTTTACAGATGCGCAGGCGGCCATCGGACGGATGGCATCGGACGCACCAGGGCCAGGGCAGCAGTACGCCCTCCAGGCACGAAAGCACATTGCCCCGCTGCGCAGGGCCAGGCCAGGCATCGTCGTCGAAATTCGATGGTGCCCCGCTCACAAGGGAGTCGCCGGCAACGGGAAGGCCGACGAGTGGGAAAAAATCGCTGCAGAGGAGCCGGACACCCGCGGGGTAGAATGGCTGAGCTATTGGACCGAACGGAAGTGCGGGCGATACCGCTCCCGCGGTCCCTTGCCAACCTCAAGCGGGAAATCTCGGAGAAGAAGTGGGTGGAAGCGCGCCAGTGGGCTGGGGGCCGGACTTCCAAGAGGAAATATAAGATGCCGGAAAGCCAGAGGCCAGACGGCACGGTAGCAGGGAGCACCAAGAGGCTTGCCTCGCGGTTCTACCAGCTCAAGACGGGGCACTGCCTGACTGGGCAATACCTCAACTGGACGAAGAACCGACCCACCCCGCAATGCTGGTGGTGCCGGTACCAAACGCAGACCCGGGACCACCTTTTCAAGGAGTGCCCCGAGTGGAAGCCACAGCAGAAGATCCTGTGGGCGGAGGTGAAGAAGGAGACTGGGAGGTGGAAGGACCGGTGGAAGGTGCGGGACCTCATGGCGGACGGGAGGTGCAGCCGGGCGGTACTTGACTTCCTATCCTCGACGGATGTGGGAAGACTGGTGCTGGCCGAGGCGGAGGACGACGCGGTGAGCGCGGTGTCGCAGCTGGAGGTGCGGGAGTGGCTGGAGGAGCAGGGAGCGGGCGCCGAGGAGGCGGGCGCCGGGGGGACACCACTGTTCCTCCCCACGCCGGACTTCATGGCGTCCGCAGGGACGGCGTAGGCGGCGCGCGGGGGTCTCCCTTCCTTTGTTCTCTCCTTTGTCTCTCACACTCGCTCTTCTTTCTTTTGTCATTCCCTTGGTACGCTTCACATCTTCTTGGGACAGGCCTGGGCGGAAGGCAAAAGGGGCGCTTGCAATGAGCCGCCACTGCGCGGACAGCGGACAGGAAACGGACTGTACATATCCTCGCCATGATCTCATAGGTCGCACGCGAGTAATGAATAAACAAAAAAAAAACCGCTGCGACGATGACACAGCAGCCGCCCCGCCGACGGCTTTCAACACTTGTATCCAGTCCCATAGGCGTAAACTGGCAACGGCTATGGCGACCGTCGAGAGTGTTATTCCGGAGATCGTTGGATGGGCTCCGCGGGTGTCATTTAGTAGCCTAAGTCCGGCGGTCTGCTCGGTGCTCAGTAGGCCGCTGGTGTCCATGGGTTGGAGCGTTGTATCGTGAAAGCTGCAGTTTTTTTTTATTGCCCCACAATTGTGGGTCCACGAACAAGTACATACGGGCGGTCGATCGGCCCAGTCAATTTTCCCAAGTACCGAGCTATGGGGTGGTACTGTTGCACTGCATAAATCCCCGAACTGTAATAGGCCATGAAAGCACAACAATCTCGGAAGCCCATGACACTGATATACGATATGTAGGGATGCTGGAGTTGTGCATACGATTCTACGAATGCCGGCTGAATCCGTGCAATTTCGTATTTCCGTGCTGCAGGTTTCGTGTATTGGTATGTTTATATCCTCGGCTTTATCTCTCCGTATTTGGCCCACAGCAGTCCCGTCCAGGAAGGATAGATGGTGTCCATATATGGCGCTATGGACCTAGCGTGTATCGGCCCAGGAGGCGCATTGCCCAGCGAGAACCGCCTATGGATGCCCCGTCTATAGATCTGCGTATCCGCTGTGTCAATCCCGCCCCGCCACGGCGTGAATACGATTAAGAGATGATTTCGAGAGGATCGGCTCTGATCGGCAGCTCACGACTGGTCCTATGCACTTTCGATCATGCTGGGTCCCCCTTCGTCTAACTATCTTTTCTGATCGATTAGGAAGCCAGGCAGGCCGTCCCGGTTGAGGCGAGTTGTGATCTTCTGTAGGGGCATCCTTTGGCCCCTGTCCTCCCTCGTCATGACTGTAGTATGGCCCGCGCTTCCGGTTCTAGAACCTAAGGATATGGTTAGCGATGCGGGCGCTCCACCGAGTACCACACGCTCTTGAAGAACTCTGAGAACTGGCAGAGGGTACACATGCGAGTAGGCACACCTGTAGAAAGTGGGGAGCGGCGATCGTCGCTATTCGGTGTGCAGGCTGGGTCTCTGCGGAGAGACCGCTGAGAAGATTGAAGACACATGTTGTGGGGACCGATGGACGCAGGAGGCTACAGGGCTGTCCCGATTCGGCCAACAGCGAGCGACGACCGGGCATATCAACGCTGTCCATCACAAGCCACACATGGCTACTCTCCGCTGCCAGCCCACGGTGCACCGTCATTCGCCCAGTAAACAATCAAGAACCAAGTGTGAGTTACGTGGTTGGAGGGCTCTCTACTTTTAAAGTCTCTCGATGCTCGGCCCAATCCAAGCAACTTACAGAGCGCACAGGATCACATGAGATTTAGCGATGCCTACTGCTCAGACTCTTCGCCGAGAAGCAGAAGATTGAATGTACCCACATGTCTATTCGCACGACTGAGATGTGAATCGCGAAACTTCAAGATTGGTGTGTTACATACGAGCAGGTGGGCCCGATTGCGAACGAGGGTAAGGGAAACTGCTATGAAATCGTGGGGCGGAATGAGAAATGGCGAGTGACATTGTGTGCACTGGTGCTGTCATATCAGCTGTCGGTTGAGGAAGCCGATATCTTGATGCAGTCTCTCTTGCCGCACCTCTCATCTATTCTACACTCAGCAAGTTATGTACCCTGCCAGGCTTAAGCTTGTGGTCTATGGACTACACACTATCAGCCCAGTCGGTCACTCACCGGACATGTCTGCTAATATCCGGCTAGGAACACCAAGCTGCGTGAGCTGCTACCTATCTGATATGATGTGAAACTGGAGAGGAAGGCTTGCGGGCGTCTGTACGGACTGGATGCGTCGACAGGTCTGCGTGGCCTTCCACGCCTGGGAACAGCCAGCTTGCTACGTACATCTGTCATCCATGCTCCGGTTTGGCACCGAGCAGCAGAAGTAGCTCCGATATAAGCCCCCGCCAAGTATCCGTTCAGTACAACGTACCTACCGCACGGACTCTCACTCGTGTTTTTCCTGAAATGTTCCGGTTTACAATAAATCTTCAGAGTCCCTCTCTCTTCAGAGTCCCTCAGAAGGTACAAGCTGATTATAGCATTCCGTATTACGAACTCTATCGTGCGTATCATCCTCTCATGCTATCAAGTAGCGATGATGACGTTCACCTACGAACGCAGCCACCAGCAACTACACGTAGGACAGCCCCCCACGGCAACCGAACTAGGCAAGAAAGCAAATCAGTCGACAAAGGGAACAAAAGAGAGTACATCTAAAAGCCTAGGAGTTCATTGTATGGTGTTGATAGTAGCGTGGTCTACCGCTGACGCCATGTCGGCTTTGCTGGCAGACCGTTCGTCCGGTAGCTCCCGCTCCAACTACCTCCACCGCCTGCTCCGCCACCACCACCACCACTACCACTACCACGGTAGTTGTAGCTACCGCCGCTCCCGCCGCCTCCCCGGGGCTGTCTCGTTTTAGCAAACGCCTGCTGCGGTCTACCATTCCGAGACAAAGTTCCCTGATTGTAGGAGCTAGAGCCTGGATGCGACGCGATGCGCACGTCAATGCCTTGTCTATAGACACGGAATGGCTCAAACAGCGGGGCCATGTCGTGAGGTGCCGCCATTTTCCCATATGACGCTACCTCAGGATATTTGGGCAACTTGGTATCGCGGTCGTATTCGGCGAGCGAGAGTTCATCGTCCGGCGCTATGTACTGGAACGCGAGGATGCCGGAGAAAGAACTGGTTTCATTTGAACCGGTTTCCTTCTGCCGCATTCCTGCGAGCCTGGGACAGTCGTAACCGTAGTGGCCCAAACCTGCACAGTTATAGCAGAAGGCGCGAAGGGTGCGTTTTTCAGCTGGTGTCTGGCGACGCGCTTCGGCTCGCCAATCGTAGGGCTTTCTGGGAGACGGGTCGATGCTCGGACAGGCGCTAGAGAAGTGTCTCTCGTATTTGCCACAGTGCTCGCACTGAGCTAGTTAGCACCGATATCCAGACGGTAGGGACGGTGGGGTAGAGGCGACATAAACATACAGTCAACTCTGGGCAGGCTTCGTCCGTGTGTCCTGGCTCAATGCAAACCGTGCACAACCTTTCCCCGCTCAGCGCGACAATCGGTTTGGCGGTGGGAAGGATCCGAAGATCGCGATCTGCCGTGTCGAACATCGGACGATCCTCCTCTCGGGTCATCAGTGGCAGTTGATACGGCCGAAAGTATTTCCGCTGAAACTCGTCATCGGCAAGGTCCAACGCCGGTGTATCCTCCTCGGCATCATCGAGACGCTCGCCGGCTTCGTTGACGATTGGTGCCGTATCTGCGGTGGCCGGAGTTGTGGTTGCCAAACGCTCCAAAGCAGCAGATTTTTTCAACTTCTTCGCTTTCTTGCCGTGCTGCCCCTTCGCTGCGGCCTGATGGGTATCGGTGTCATCGGGAACGGTCACGGTCGAGGCCCCACCCGCCTTGTTGCCCGAAGACGAGTCGGGACGTGAACGCTTTCTCCTGCCCATGGTGCTGGTTATGTCGGTGTCGCTGCAGTGGTCGACTGGGCACGCAGAAATTTCATCCGACATGATTAACTCTGCCAAGACTAGCGTCTGGAACGTTTATCGGGAGTAAAAAGTTGGAGTTTGTGCAAACTTGAGGGTTGACGCGTGAGGGACACGGATGTGATGTAGATATGAGACTCCGTCTATACTTCCATGGTTTTAGTTAATTCACAGCCCACTCCCCTTGACAACATCTTGGAGAGTCTAGTTGCAGCACCGCGCGGCGGCCCTCTGTGGAGTGAAGTCTGCACACGGACGGAGGCTATTTCCAGACACCCATCGCGCTCAGGAGAAAAGAAAAAGAAAACGCGACTTTCCAGTCTGCTTGCTTGTTCCCGCTTTGCTGCAGCTGAAGGAGGCTTCTCGTCCATCTCTTCCCTCCCCCACCCCCTTTTGCTAGTTTACCCGGATCTCGCCCGCCCTTGTTGCCTGGCAACGTGACCGATCTCTTAACCCCATCCCATCTCATACATACAAGTAGCTCTCCAGGCCGAAACGTCGACAAAACCCACCCCCACCGAGGAGGACACGCGAATAAACAGCTCCCCCTCGAGAACGCTCAGCACCTTCTCCCTCTCTTGGCACCTATCTTCGCACTCTCTTTCAAACCCGTTCGCTCTTGGCTCACTCACTCGTTCATCCCTTGATTCCTCCTCCCCCTCTAGAGCCGGTCTGGACAGGCGCAACCCCCGTCCGCCGTAGCTCCCTCATCTCGGATCTGCATCCATCGAACACGCACGCATACTACTTCACACCGTTGTTGCCGTGGTTCCTGTACATCTGTCAAAAAAAAACCCCGTTCCCACGATATTCCTTCCGCACACCTACCGTCGCAGAACACTCCTTCCTCCCGGCGTCCACGTTTCCTTCGAACACAACAAGCTCTCAGCGCCCCTCCCACCGCAGCTGTTCAAAATTCCTTCCCTTCTAATCCCCCGCACCGTCCCCACCGGCAACATGTCGGACGCCGCCCGACGACGCCGCTCCAGCTCGATAATATACACGGAACCCCCCGAGACCATCGAACAACGATCCGACCAAGCTGCGCTCCCCAATCTCAACGCGAGTTGGGTCAACTCGAAAGGTACGCTGCGCCGCGGTTGGTGGTGCCGGCTGGGGTGAGCGGGCGGGTCATGACGCTTCAGGGAGGGTCAGAAGTCTAACATCGTGTCTGCACAACGGTATAGGTGCCTGGACTATCCACATTGTCATTATCGTATGCCTCAAGATCTTTTACGACTCAGTCCCAGGAGTATCACAGGAGACGAGTTGGACGCTAACCAACATCTCCTACATGTTTGTACGTGGCACACGACACCCTGCATTGTTTCCGACAGTCCCCGCGAACGAATCGGCTGACAGCGGGTGTAGGGTTCTTACATCATGTTCCACTGGGTTCACGGAATACCGTTCGAGTTCAACGCCGGAGCATACGACAACCAGAATATGTGGGAACAAATTGACAATGGAGACCAGTACACGCCAACAAAGAAGTTTCTTTTGTCGGTTCCGATAGTATTGTGGGTTTCATCCAGTGCCACATGCACTCTTGGAAAGCATGTAGCTGACGGAAATGCGTTGTCACCCAGATTCTTGATGAGTACGCATTACACGCATTACGGCCTCACGTATTTTACCATCAACTGTCTGGCCGTCCTTGGAGTTGTGATTCCGAAATTGCCATGGGTTCGTGCACCGTCTTGCCCCCCGCTCCCAAGCCACGCGCTCGTGCCACCTACAGTAATTGTGGCGCTGACACGTGAACACTTGCATCCATGTCACCGATAATCACTCCTTAACTCACTTTCTCAATCGAAAACTGACGCTCCGAATAGACCCACCGTATGCGCATCGGCCTCTTCTCGGATCCGGAAGAGTGATGTATCCTGTTGCGGTGCGATTTTCCTAAAGTGCTGTTTTTTTTTGGCTTTAGCGGATAGGAAGCGAGAAAAAAAAACCCCGTTATTCTCATTTCCTGTCTGAAATCCGGCGTTTATTCTCTCAATCTCTCACTCCCTGCATGTGTCTTTACACGCATGAATCTCTTTTTCTGCCTGCCTTGGTGTCATTTTGCTTGCCGTACCGTGCGTGTTTTGTCCGCGTTTTCTTTTTCAATTTCTTCCCTACCGCTCCTTGATCATAACTTTGATTGTAGTACTTTCTTTTCGTAGTCTTGCGGGTGAAGATTGTTTCGCCATAGTCGTAGTTTTTGCGTTATTCGCGGTATATCGTTTTCATTTTTGTGAGGTGGTGGTGGGTGGTCACTTGTATACATAGAAGGAGAACCGAGGGATATATGGATATTTGCGCTTTCTTATGAGACTGCCAACGTGGACCGTTTTCTCTTGCTGGGGGGCATCAATTTCTACAATGTAGTTATGCAGCTCTCCCTTTGGTCCTATTGGCCTTTTCTCTTGCTGGACGCACGAGGACGGGAATTGCCGCCACAGACGCCCCACGGCCACGGTGCCGCCTCCACGGCTGGCAGGGAGGCGGCTAGAATAAGTGATTATCTAGCTATGTAAGTATGTATGGACGACTGGGGCGTGAATAGACCCATGAGTATCACTCCCTGAAACACTTGCCATGGTGGGTGCTCTTGCTCTAGTTAAAATTGAATCCTATCGGTTTGGCAGAGTAAATGTCCAAATTTGCCCAGTTCCACCTCCTCTAAAAAAATGCAATGATGATCTCCACAGTCTCTATGATAGAAGTTCAAGCTCCTCGTCGCCATAGAAGGCCGCGTGCCACCTCTTTTAACGTGTTTACCGCTCCTTCCTCGCACTTCGATACCTGCCGCGCACGGAATACTCGCACTCCCGTTATATTGTTACATGGATACCGAGGAGACGGGGTATGTACGTCCGGTGGTGGTCCGTGGCTCTTGATATATTATGTAGATATGTACGTACATAGTCTCCGACTTGGCGCCGTTGAATCAGTTCCGCGGATCCTTGCGACGATCCATACCCAGGCTTCTGTCCTCTCCCCACTAGTTACCGATCGTCGGGCTCACCTTTCTGACAACTCTTGAAGTTCACCTTCAACAGAGATTCAAGTGCCATCAACATCGCTTGCGCTCTGTTTGGTGTCCGCACCATGTTTAAATGAACCCCGTATTAGAGGCTCGTATATACAGGGAAGAGTTAACCACGCAACAGGCCAGAGGCCTTCCAGTTTTTTTTTTTTTGGTTTATTCACACTCGCGTTCAGTCTATCTATCTAGACTATGGCGGCGCACTTTTTGTCCGGGTTTCCCGTCCCTGTCCGCGCGATGGCAGCACGTTGCAAGCTCCCCTTTGCCCTCCGCCCAGACCTGTCCCAAGAAGATAAATGGCGCACCAAAGAAATCGCACATGAAGGGACAAATGAAGTCGTGACCGAAAGCCTAAAGGAAAGAACAAAAGGAAAGCGCGCCCGCCCCATAATCCTCATCGTCTGCGGATACCGGATCTTGAACCGGTGCTTCCCCCTCCCGCTTCCCTTCCGTACCTCTGCCCACAGGATCTTCTGCTGGGCCGTCCACTGGGGGCACGCCTTGAAGAGGCAATCCCGTGTCCGCATGTGATACCGGCACCGCCAGCACCGAGCGGTAGGGCGGTTCTTCGTCCACTGTAGGTACTGCCCGGTGAGGCAGTGACGTCTTCAGCTGGTACAACCTCGAGGCGAGCCTCTTGGAGCTACCCGCAACCGTGCCGTCGGGCTTCTGCCTGCTTGGCATTCCTGGAGGTCCGGCTCCCCGCCCACTGCCGAGCCTCTGCCCACTTCTCAGAGATCTCTCGCTTGAGGTGTGCGAGGGATTTGGGAAGCGGCATCGCGCGAGCGCCCCTGGTCCAAGTAACCTATATAGTCACTCTACCCCGCGGGCATCTGCCTCCTCCGCCGCGAGCTTGGCCCATTCGTCGACCTTCTCGTTCCCTGGGAACCCTTTGTGCGCTGGGCACTACTCGATCTCGATGGTGACGTCCGGCTCGGCCCTCCGCAGCGCCGCGATATGCTTTCTTGCTTGGAGCGCGTACATCTGGCCGGGGCCAGGCTCCCCACCCAGGTCTGGCTATTCTCCCACGCCACCGCATATCCGGCGGTTCCGTCATCCCGTCGTAAGCCATTCGTGAATATGGTGAGACCTGGCCGTGTTGTCTCTGCCTCAGCCTTGGCTTTGGCCTCCTCCTCCCGCAGCAGTTCTGCGTCGAGGGTTTCTAGTTCCTCTAGCAAGTCTGTGCTCTCCATCCTGCCCGAGCATGAGAGAAGTCTCCGTCCGAGCGCTGTTGGGGTGCGGATGGCTTTCCTGGCCTGGTAACCCTGCGGTTAGCTGAGTAGCCGTAGCCCGAGCCCGTTGCTGTCTGTTCGCTAGCGGGGCTGCCGCTGGTGTGAGCCCTGGCTCCATCGACAAGGTCCCCAGGTTGGTTGTCTGGAAGCAGCCTGTGGTCGCTCGCACCTCTTGGTTGACCAGAAGCTGCAACTCGTTTGCCTGACTGATGGTACCCCGGATTTGGTTGCCCTTCCACCACAGCTCTGAACCGAACGACCGGAAATATTGCTTTAAGCAAATATAATTAATACATGGCGAGTGACTGGATACACGCCGTCATGACCTTCCTGCAGTTGGCTGGCGAGAGGCCCATCTGACCTGCGAGCCAGAGGCCTCCAAGCTTTTCAGAGGCACCTCGTTAAGCGCTAAATCAGCGAACTGCCGCATGAGGTAGTTAGAGAACATGCCACTCAACCGTAGGTTATACATGTGGTCGAAAATGAAGTCTAGATATAAGATCTTATGGCCTGCGCTAAGTTTCCTATGATAGCCGCTAGGCTAGCGCTAACTAGGCCGTATCCGCTAACTAGTGGTGCCATATGCATAACTATGCTGCACCAGGGAAAACCCAAGTACATAGATACATAGCCATCGCCCCTTCGAAGAACCATGTCACTCTCCCGTCTCCCCAACGAGTTACAACTCTTTAATGGCCGGTTATCTCGATGGCCCAGCCGACATCAAAGCCTTTCATGCTATCTCCCGGCGGTTCCGCACCGTGTTCGAGGCCGTGTATCTCCCCGTCTGCGCGAGAGCCGTGAGCCTAGCACAAATCGACACAGTCGATGAGACGGACCGCAAAAAGCTGTGGGCGACTGATGCTCTCGCCCCGAAGCTTCTCTGACTTGCCATCGCCAAAGGCTGGAACCACCTCGTCCGCACCTCCGTCGTCTCGGGGGGGCGGGGGCGCCCCGGTCTCGCAGATCTACCAGCTGAGGTGCTGGCCTGCCACGCGCGCTGCTTACTTTGGCAACATCGAGATCGCGCGCTTCCTGCTTGGCTCGGGAGCCAGTGTGATGGACGGGAAGTCGCATACCCCGACGGAAGCCGCGTGTTCTCGCAGCAATACGCCACACCGCTGCACCATGCTGCTAGCCAAGGGAACGTTCCGCCTGCTCGCTTCCGGCGGTGCGTACCTGAAGTTTTTTTTTCGTCCGAAGACCCCACACCGTTGATGTTGCCGTTGCCGATGAGCGTGCCCTGCTCGAGTTGATCGGAATGGGCGCGGATGTTAATGCTCTCTTGTCCCACGAGGTTACTGCACTGCATTGTTGCGTGGGATTTAGGCACGGGAGGGTGGGGGGGAGTTGTTCCCTGCGAATATCTTTTCCTCGTCCCACAAACTGTACGTGGGCGGGGGCGGGGAAGCGCCCTTGTTTGAGCCCTACGTCCATGGACAGTCAATACGGGTGCCGCTGGCCAACGGCGCGGATGGGAATGCACTGCAGCTACACTGCTCGACTTGGCGGAGGCCGTGGGACCAGAGGGTGCTGTGAGACGGTTGTTGGAGGCGGCATTGATGCGACCATCAGGAACTTGGGGAGGGGCAGCGGTACTGGACTTCCTCTTCATCACGGATGCGGGAAGACTGGTGCCGGCTGAGGAAGACGCAGGGAGTGAGGCGTCAGAGTGGGAGACCTGGGAGCGGAGAGAGGGACTGATGGCGAGGGTGAGGAACAGCCTCTGTTCCTCCCCACTCCCTCCTTCATGGCGTCCGTCCGCAGAAGAGGAATAGGAAGTGGAGGTGGGTCGTCGTTTTCTTCTTTCTTTCTTGCTTTTGTGATTTCCTGGCGCGCGCTACATCTTCTTGGGACAAGCCTGGGGAGGGTAATGCGGGAGGTTGCAGCGTGCCGCCTTCGCGCAGACTGTGGACGGGAAACCTTGAAAGTGTGTACCTCGCCATGATCTATCTACTCTAGGTCGTATGCGAGTAATGAATAAACAAAAAAAACTGCGCAAAGATCAATTACTATAGCCATAACCAACAAAGAGAAAGCCACCCGTCCCTTGTTCGGTTAAGACGAAAGAAAGCATAGAAAATGAAGCAATCCGACCCTCTCCAAGCAGCAAACCCCAAGAAGCAAGGAAAGAAGGAGAACAAGAAACCATACCCAAAGGAAGATGAAGAGTGAAAGAAGTAGATGAGAAGTAGAACCAAACTGCTTCCTCTTAACGTTCTACAACGATTAACCCTCCACAGCTCAGGGCTTTGTGCGTCAACTGTAATTCCCGGATGGTCTTTGAAAAGATTGTCTTTATGATTTTGTCCTCGCTGCCCCTGTTGGCTAAGGGCCAGTCGTTCGGGGCTGTGATGCTTTGTCCACGCGTCGTGAGAACGTCCATAATTTTCGTTCGGGGTAGCTTAGATAACTTGGGGTGAGATCCGCGTGAATTGTCTAGCAACAAGGTCAGTCTTTTCTGTAAACAGATGGCTTAGTATCAAACATACTGAGCAGTTCGAGTAGTTTGACGTTCACCGTCTTACGCAGCGTGTCCCGATGCATTGTTCCGCTGCACTCCATCTGCATCTCCTTCGCATCCTTCCGCATCTCCAAATCCTTTACCTGACGCTGCACAGCGGTGCCCTCACAATATGTACGAAACTCATTTATTGTTCGGCCGGTAGCAGCAATGAGCGAATAGTAGCTCTGGGCTACACCATTACTGAGGAGGAGCGAAGGAGGCGACTTTGATGGGACTACGTAGGCAATGATCGCGACACCCATACCAGAGAGTTCATCTGTCTGTATGAGTGAATTGTCAGCATCGATTGTAGGTACTAAGTGGTACCCGGCTTCAGGGCAGCATACCAGCCCCTTCAACTTCTTGATTGTTCTCTTCTGGTGCAACGCCATGGGGACCTTGGTCACCGTTTCACCGGTCTTGTTAATGATATCGGCCTTCCTCATATACTCATCTCTGTGGTCTGGCCACTGTTCCGCAGCCAATTTGGTGTACTCTCCGGTAAACTTAGGACGGAGCCCATCTGCTTTCCTTGGATTGCGGATGTGGTCCGGGACATCTGCCTTCACCTCTGACAGAAACAGGTTCCATCCGGACACTTTGTTGCATTTCATCCTCGCCGATTTGAACTCTGCCGTCAGCAGGGAACCGGTCATTTTTAGGATCTGCTTTGCCGTGGATTTGCCCGTCTTAGCAGCGTGCTCTTGTGCCGCTTTCCGGATGGTCTCCACGAAAGACTGAAAAAACTGCAAGTCGTCCGGGTCACAATCGTGTTCTTCGGAGTCGGGGTCGCTCTCTTGCTCTTGTTGTACCTAGGAAGATCATCAGAAGGTGGTGGTACAACCCACTAGGATACACGAACAACCTGCTGCCGACGCGTGAGAAAAACTTGTGGATCAGAGTCAATATCCATCGGAGGCGCTGGTTGGGTTTGTAACGCTGATGGAAAGTCGATGTCTGTCAAGTTGTATGATAGAAAATCCAGGTAAGAGTGGAGAACTGTATGATGGCGGTAGGCAGGCTTCCAGGTAACGTGAGGCAGATGCGGGTACGCGAAGATGGTAACAGAGGTGAGAAAGGCTGGCTAGTCTGCTGTTACCAATCACAAGTACTTAACTACCGAACAAACTACACATCATGAGTGAGCCCCTTGTGTAAATGGAAATTATCCCTAAAGGAAAACACGGCAAGACTCTGTAAACTCCTATCGTGCTTATCCCACTCCTAAGCATTCATCACTAACTCTCATTCCATTCTGGCGTAGCGCATCCAGATACTCGAAAATCATTCCTGCATCTATGTACAAAGTGACGGAAACATCCTCATTAGGTGCCTATTTGCTGTCACCGTTCGGTTGCTAACCCTATAGTACCGTGGGGATTTAGATATAGGGGGGGGGGGGCGGGGTTCAGTATGGGGGAGTCACGGGTACATATGTACACAGGGAAGACAACAACGGTAGCAGTATACATATTCGGTAATAGAGAAAGGAGAAGAGGCCTCTGCGCGCGCGGCCACAAGCCGGCCTAAATATACCTTGTTCTGCAGATGAGGTCACAGCGGTGTACCCCTGAGTTATACTCTATATCTACCAAGTTCTTCAACAAACAAACTTTCCTTAGATACGCCCGTTAGCTCCAGGCGAGCAAAACAACCCTTTTACGTCATTCTCTGCTAAGTGGCGTCGTCCGTCTAGAAATCAAAGCCGTGTGCGAGGGTATCGTGACACTGGGTATGAGACTCTGTCAACTGATAGATATCGCTTTGCCTTATGTATGTGTGACAACGGCCAGAGGTGTCGCGCTAAAAAGTGACGTAAATTTACCCTGCAGTCGCTTAGATACTGAAAGTGAGCGGCGGGGATAGAGATTGAGACTGAGGCTCGAACGGCGAGGAACCATTATTCCTCCCCACGCCTTCGTTCATGACCTCTGCGGAAGAGGTGGAGTAGAGGTCGTCTACGGATGGGGGATCACTTTTCCTTGTCTCTTTCGTTTATCTATCTCCTTTGTCCTTCCTTGGTGCGTTCTATTATGAATCTTGGGACAGGCCTGGGCAGAGGGCAAAGGGGAGCTTGCAAAGGGGAAAAACAGACAGTGTGAAGTACCTCGCCATGATCTATCTAGAAAGGGAAGCGAGAAATAGGAAAATGAGGAAGCTAGCTTAAGCTTTCACCGGGTAACTGAGAGCAGGCATGTGTGAAGTGTTGTGATTGCATGTGGGATTGCTTGTCCCCTGTATCTAACTAGTTGTCAACGACCACCTCCATCTTTTCTCTGACGTACCAAGCACCAAGCATTGGACGTTCTCTTTCCCAACTATCCTCACCGCGGTCTGTGCAAGACAGCCCTCCAGGAAGCTCGCCCCATCTTCACTACCATCGAGCGTGAAGGAGCACCTGACCCCGATCCAACGAAGTTGCTCAACCGCGACAATGACCGGCCCCGATACGCTGCTAAACCAGCCGGTCGTTATCGATAATGGTTCGGGGACCATCAAAGCGGGTTTCGCCGGTGAAGACCTTCCAAAAACCTTTTTCTCCTCGTTTGTCGGCCGGCCAAAGCACACGCGCGTCCTTGCGGGAGCTCTGGAAGGGGATGTGTTCATCGGGAACAAGGCGCAGGAGCTACGCGGGCTGCTGAAGATCAAGTACCCATTGGAGCACGGCATCATCACCGATTGGAGCGATATGGAGAGGATATGGCAACACATCTACAGCGAGGAGCTGAAGACGCTGTCGGAGGAGGTTAGTGAGCTCTTGTTTTTGTGAATGCGTGGCGCTGGAAGGCTGCTGGTGGAGAGAATGCAGAAACTGAATGTTTTTTCTGGTGGATGTAGCACCCTGTGTTGTTGACGGAAGCACCGTTGAATCCACGGACGAACCGTGACGCCGCGGCTCAAATCTTCTTCGAGACTTTCAACGTTCCAGCTCTCTTCATGTCGATACAAGCTGTTTTGGCGCTGTTTGTTCCCATTGCTCGCTTTCAATGCCTCCGTCTGCGTGGTGGGAAGCTTGCTGATCGGGTTATGCAGTTATGCCTCTGGACGCACTACCGGGATAGTACTCGACTCTGGCGACGGTGTCTCCCATGCAGTTCCTGTATACGAAGGCTTCGCCATGCCTGCAGCTATTCGACGTATCGACGTTGCTGGACGGGATGTAACAGAGAACCTACAGGTGTTACTGCGGAAATCCGGTGCAATCTTCCATACGTCGGCTGAGATGGAGATTGTGCGTCTCATCAAAGAGAAGGCTTGCTTTGTCGCGCTGGATCCGAAGAAGGAGGAGAAGGACTGGGCAGGCGGTGGGACCGGAAGAATAGAGCAGTACATGCTTCCGGATGGCAACGTTCTGAGGGTGGCTACAGCCTTTCCTGGTGAGAGATGCAGGGCTGATTGAGTGTGTAGCTTGGCTGCGAGAGGTTCCGAGCAACGGAGATATTGTTCGATCCCGAGCTCATTGGCCTGGAGTATCCAGGTGTCCATCAGATTGTGGTCGATGCCATCAACCGGACGGATATGGACCTGCGGAAGTCTCTCTTCGGAAACATTGTCATGTCCGGGGGATCAACCTTGACCAAAGGTATCACGGGACGGGTTGCTTGGGGTGGTGATCGCTGACTAATTTGTGCCCAGGATTCGGTGACCGCCTGCTGAGCGAAGTGCGCAAAATGGCCGTCAAAGATATGAAGATCAAAATCTTTGCACCACCAGAGCGTAAATACAGCACATGGATAGGCGGGTCGATTCTCGCCAGTCTGAGCACATTTCGAAAAGTACGTAGATTCATGCCCTTCCTGTCTCATCCTGCGAGTGCACGCGCCAAATTGTGCACTGCATTCTCATTACGATTTTCCCGCCAATTCCCCGTCCCCGAGCGCTGGTGCTACTGAGGGACCTGCGGAAGTGGTAGGCTGGGACTTGGGCTCACCATTATGCAGTCGTGGCTAACGAGCTGGGGTCACAGATGTGGGTCAGCATTGATGCATGGCAAGAGAATCCGGAGGTCATCCACACCAAGTTCACCTAGAGGCACCTCGTCCCCGATTGTACCCGCGTTCCTTTTTTTCCCAACCGGCCACTACACTAAATTTCCATTGCCCGATGCTCCCCTCACACACGTCCACCGTCTTTCCCGTTACACACTGCAATCCGACAATGGCCCCGTGAAGCATATCTGTCTACCCCTGTGATATGTATCTACGGCTGTTTCCACGAGTGCTAACTGTCCTCACGCCCCGTTACTCACTACTTTATGTGATCAGAGATGCCCCACCTTGTCTTGCTTGCTTGCTTCCCTTTTTCCTTTGTAGTTCCCATTCGCGCAGAAAGTTAAAAGCGGTGATGCAAGCTAATTGCCGTGGAAGAAAGATATGAGGCCCGCATGTATGCGTCTACTTAGTGGAATGGATGACGTACGTAATGACTACGCGAATACCCACGGACCATCGTATTGGAGGCGGGCGAATGTAGCCAGAGAGTGGAGTCAGAGGCGTCCGTCGAAAGAAGACAACGTATGGCACATCGCTCGTATATCTGTCTATTCTTCAACCCCTGGTAGTTGCGCCTTTGGCCTCCCGGGGTGACGCAGGTACTCTGGATTCAGAATGTGTAGGCAGTGGTGCTGGATCATTGTGTCTCACCGCCATAAGTAATGCGTTTTAATGCGGTATTGTGGGGAGGGTACGTACTGTAGATGGCACTTGCAAAAGTACATACAGCTCCCATACTTACATACAGCCCTCTTTCGAACCGGTGGAGTGCAGCGAATCTGGGTACATGAAACCCCTCTCGCTCGCGGACACCAGAGATGTTCGGACACCGCCCACGACCCGGAATCCGTGCACTTAGCTCGGCCAGATAATTAGCTGCAAGCACCCGCTCGCACTCGACTCGTGCGATACGAGGACATCCGGCGGGCGCAGATGTTACGTCCAGGTACAGGAATTCGCCCCCCCCCCCCCCGGGGATCTCCAGCGGCGCCGGCCCTCTTCACCGCCTACCTGTCGAGCATCTTCGACGAGGTGGAGAGAGCTATCCCGGGCGTCAAAGGGCCATCCTTCGTCGATGATATCACAGGTGGACGGAAAGGAAGGACGACCAGGCGGTGATCAACAAGCTGTCGGAAGCCGCAGCGGCGTCCGTCGATTGGATGGCAAACAACGGCCACGGCACGGAAAGACCGAGGTGGCACTCTTCCACGGCGAGAGAAGCCGCTCCGGCTGCCACCGTCAAGGTGAGCGACAGGAACGGCCCTTCAACAAGGGCGCTGGCTCGGACTCCGGCTAGATTCCCAGCTCACCCTGATGGAGCATCACGCCATCGGGCTGGAGGGGGGAGGGAGCGCCGTAGATCGGCTCACGGGGCAGATGCTTGTCGCTGGTCAACTGCCGGAAGGTCATGACGCGATGTTCGGCGCAGAGCTCTGGTGGAAGGGCGTCCAGGCACAGGACGCCGTCGGACGGGCTAGCGACTCACAGCTGCTGATCAACCAGGAAAGCCCGTGCGATGACGGGCTGCTTCCGGACAACCAATATGGGAGTGCTAGCGATGGAGTCGGGACTCAGACCGGCGGCCGCCCAGCCGGAGAACGGGCTGCGGCTGCTCGGTCTGCTGCAGGGCAACCAGGCTAGAAACGTCTCGGGCGCCGCTTCGGACATTGGACAACGGCTGGAGTGCGCCCTCGTGTACTCGGGCAGAATGGAGAGCAACGGTCCCACTGGAGGAGCCGGAGGGCACTCGGCGCCGACGTTCTGCAGGAGGAAGAAGCCGCGGCCAAGGCGGAGACAGAGCGCCTCAGGCCGGGACTCAATCCGTGGGGTACTCGGTTGTGTGGCAGAACGGCCAGCGCTGGGTGGGTTTGAAGACTCACGTGGGATACAACCAGGAGGCCTACGACGCGGAGCGCGCCGCCCTTGAAAACTGCCGCAAGGCAGCAGACAACTCCGGAGAGGGTCACGATCTTTACGGACGTCCAGGTTGCCATCAAGCGCATGGCCTCGGAGGGTCCTAGCCCGGCAAGATGTACGCGATCCAGGCCAGGGAAAGCATCGCGGCACTGTGGAGGGCCATGCCGAGCATAATCATCGAGATCCGGAGGTGCCCAGCCCACAAGGGCGTGCCGGGAAACGAGAAGGCCGACGAATGGACCAAGCTCGCGGCGGAAGGGCCGGACACCCGCGAGGTGGAATGGCTACGGTACGCGGATATATCGATTCGGCACACAGGGGATGCCAGGTCCCTCGCACACCTCAAGAGGGAGGTCGCTGAGAAGAAGTTTAGATACAGGAGAGAACTCAACAGGAACCAAAAGCCCTAGTCCTCCTATCACCCCTCAACCCTCACTCGACGATAGCGGGAGCAAGCCCTAAGCCCGTCGTCACAACAAGCACATACTAGCTGTCGAGCGAGCAGCCGCCGGATGGGACGGTGGCTGGTAGCGCCAGGAGGCTCGTCTCGAGGTTCTAACAACTGAAGATGGGGCTACTTGCCTCACCAGTCAGTACCTGAAGTGGACAGGGAACCAGCCCACAGCCAAGTGCTGGTGGTGCCCGTGCAGGACCCAGACGCGGGAGCACATCTTCAAAACCCGGCCCCCACTGGAAGGCCCATTCTGTAGACGAAGGTGCGGAAGGAGACCGGGAGAGGGAAGGACCGTTTCAAAATCCGGGGCCTTTTCGCTAATACGAGATGCAGCCAGGCGGTTCCGGACTTCCTCTCCACCGTGGATGTGGAGAGGAGGGTCCCAGCCCCGGCTGAGGAAGACGCCCCACAGCGAGTTGTCGGAGTGGGAACTCCGGGAGAGGGAGGAAAGGGGAGAGAAGAGGAGGCAAGAGGCCGAGGGTGAGGAACAGCCGCTGTTTCTCCCCACGCCCTTCTTCATGGCCTGCAGAAAAGGAGGGGTACCCATGCAGGAGGTCTGGGAGCAGTTTTCCTTTGTTTTCCCTTTGTCTTTCCCCTTTGTAATTTCCTTTGTATGTAATTTCCTTCGTGCGTTCTACTACATACTTTTGGGACAGGCCTGGGCGCAGGACAAAGGGGAGCTGCAACGTGCCACGCGCAGGCTGATCGAGGCCGGGGTCAGATGGTGGACCAGTGTGCATACTCTGCATACATGTGTTTATCGCCATAATCTAGATAGGTCGCATGCGATTACTGATTAAAAACCAAAAATGACGCGTCCAGCCATTGCCGCCGGCGTGGTGGACGGCGCAGGGGGTGAGGAAGTCGGTGGTCGGGTGTGAAGGGGAGTGCGAACTGGTGGAGGAACGGATAGTTAGTTAGTTGGCGTGGGGGCGACGTTGAATGCGAGATACGTACCTAGGCAGATTGCTGACTCGGCGGCGTGCTGTCGGCGCGTCCGAGGCGCTCCAACACGCGCTAGGAGATCGTGCGAGGTCTCGCGGCAGCGTCACCGGCTGTCATTCGCGCACTGCGGTGTACTGTATGATACTAGTATATATCTAACTAGTCTAGTGATCTTTGACAGCTAGTTTTAGCTGATCGTCCTGTATATTGTACAACCGAGATTGGCCCCAAACATACGCTCTTGGAATCTATTGTATGCCTATGTTTTTCGAGAAACCCTTTTATATACCGTGAGGGTACAAGTTTGGCCCATGGGCCTATGTCACTGCCCGCAGATAGTTATTTGAAGTTACTGACTAGGCATTTAAGGTGATTGACTTGTCATTCGAAGTCTCTGGCTAGTCGATTTAACCCATTGACTGTGTAGCTACATAATCACTCACTTATTGACTGCATAGTCATTCGAAGTAAATGACTTCTTCATTCTTCATTTTCCTTTTTGTGTGCGTTCGCTTAGAAGTGCAGCCTTTTTTTCCTTTTTTTCTCTTCTTTTTTTTTTGATTCCGGACACGATGTCGCTGTGTCGCAACAGAGTTGGAGTGGCTGCTAGATATTTCTTCACTTTACTGGCAGCGACACGAATTTATTTACTGAAGGGTTTCTCATGTTTTTCCCATAGATGCAAACCATTCTCGGAGACCAGCGGCAAAGCCGATGGTGAGCGATCTCGTCAAGCGTGGCCACCACCCCGTTTCGCGTTTTTCATGGTATGTAGAATGCGAAAGGTTTTCTCGTTTCGCGAAGTTTGCTCTGCGAGAACCGCTAACGGACTGGCGCCATCAGCCCTACACCCCCCGGGGTACTCTAATACCGTGCCCTATGCAGAGTAGATACATCATAGCACTTTAGATATCAACCTTGTCAACCTGTCGTCCTGTCATCCTGTCATCCTACATATCATCCCATCATCCTAACTACTTATGTATGATACATAGATACATACTCTAGAGTGCATGCTACATACATAGCCGCCGCACATGCTAGTCAGGGGCGACGGCAAACATACATCATACACAAAAGGGCGTACATAATAATGCCTGCACAGAGCCATGCGGGACGGCACGGGCAACGCCAAAAAAAGGAGAGTCTGAGATCATCGCCAATCACTCGTGTTGGTTCACCGCCGGGGACTAGTTGTCCGCGTACTTTACAATACTTACATCGCCATGATCTGATATGGTCGCGTGCGATTAATGATTCATCATCACCATCATCATCACCCTAGCCGCGTACGATTGACGACCGCAGGACACCCGACAGCGCGCCGGATACGCAACTGCAGATTCTCCAAAGAAATGTCGCCGTCCTGCACATGAAAGGGACATATACTGTACTCTAGCTCGGATTTGTGCGATAACTAGACACATATGGTAAACCCCCCACCCCGTCCCCACGCGTAGATATGCTACATATCTGGAGTAGATGTGGCATAACCGTGTACCAACACAGGCGCCAGACACGTTCTCCTCAGCCCCCCCACCCCCCAGCCTTCGGCTTTTCGCACCGTCGGATGTTTGCGGCGCGACGCAGCTGCCAATGAGAATCCGGATGCGTACATGGGGAATCTCGACGCTCCCGATCGTACTTACATTGCGCACAGAGCCTACATATCACGGCTGGGGGACGGACGAATACCAACATGTCTGCAGGGTCGCTAGCAACTGCTTAAGACGTCGACGTTGCTGCAGCAAAATGCAGCTTTCTTTTTGTCGACTCGCCTCCCCCTGCAGGATGACTGCACCCGTCTTGCAAGTAGATACTCTATGTATGGAGGTACACAACAACCGGTACCTACATCAAGAATAACCAATTGATACCGTAGGAATGGGGCCATTATTCCTAGGTGGATCGGTGTAAATGGCTATCGTCTATCGCGAAGCACACGACTGTGGTCGTATATACATAGGCAGACAGTGATCGCCGTTGACCGCCTGTGCTGCTATACACATATATAGCAGGGCGACGCAACATGTCGGAGAACAGCGGTGGTGCATGTGTCGATGCTCCGAGCAGTGCGGGAGGCATGCACACTCTGTGCACTCTGGATACCGATCTGCCTTCTCACCTGCTGCATTCACCGGGTGCATGCTCTGCTAGCAGACAGCCAGCCGTCCAAGTCGCGGCTGAGTCCTCCTGGGGGGGATGAGAGAGGAAGCGCAATAGGGCAGGCACTAGCAACGGGATGCTGACTGGGTGGAGCGTCGATCCGTCAGCATAAGTACATCGCTGTGCACAGTTAGCTATATGTATCTAGCCCAGAGGTGCCCGCGCCGCTGTTCACTTCTGCGATTCTCCTCCCCATTGGCGAACTCTTTGCCTAAGGGGCTGCACCGTGTAGAGACCTGTTGCGTGTGCGTGTATGTGCGCAGCCACATGTGAACAAACCCTTCCCTCTTGCTCACCCGACTTTCTACACCACAACACACCCCAATAATAATCCGGACTGCATCCCACCTCGAGCGTGAGTCCAAGATATTCGTCCGGACAACGGCATCCCCCCCGATCCCGCCAGAAACTCCCCCAAGGATGAGGCTGTCGAATGCAGATCTCGGAGCTGTTGCAACGGCGGCCATCGTCGTCTTCGCCGCGAGCGTTGGCGCACAGCAAGACGATCCTATCAACGATTTTTGTCGGCGATTTGGTCACGAAGGTGAGCTTCCTCTCGCGCGTGCGGTGCAGCTGGAGAGTGAGAGTCGGTCGGACTGACTGTGCGTGTGTGTGTGTGTGCTCTGAAGCGGCTGTCATCAACGATAGGTTATACATCAACGGCGGCCACCTGAACTTTGAAAATAACCCGAAAAACTTTACGAGTGGGTTCCTCCCCCTCCCTCCATACGAACCACAGAGGGAACTGAGACGTAGCCCACCCCCACAGACACCAGATTGCTCTACCACAACCTGTCCACGACCGAGTACAATGGTGAGGACGTCGGGATGCCCATCCTGGTGACGAGCCCGAGCAAGCTGGCCGAAGTCCCCTCGCTCGTCGGCGGCACGCTGTGGGCGGACCAATCGAACGGCCGATTGTACCAATTCGGCGGCCAGTGGTCCGAGTCCGAGACCCCCGAGGGCAGGTTCCGGCTGTACAGCTACGACGTGTACGAGGACCGGTGGTCGACCCAGGACCCCGACCGCGCCATCTCGCGGCTGTCGTACGGCGCAGGGACGTCGGTGGAGCACCTCGGGCTGGGGTACTACATGGGCGGCTGGATGAACGAGAGGACCGACAGGAATTGGGTGGGGCGGCGCGTGGCGAGCAACAAGCTGCTGACGTACGACATGGTCAACAATAAGTGGACCAACAATACCGGGCCGAGCGACCAGGAGGGCAGGGCCGAGGGCGCGCTGTTCTACGTGCCATTCAGCGACAACGGAATGCTGGCGTATTTCGGAGGCGTGCGTGTCAACAGACTCGGCGAAGAGAAGCCCGTGAGTTTGAACCGGAGATCCGTGGTCCCACCGGGAATTGTGCTGACGGCCCGGTGCGGCAGGGTTCGATGGGAACCATCGGTACCGATCCACCATCTTTACACAGCGAAGGAGACCGCGTGCTGACAATCCAAAGACATTTACGATCTGGCCGGCAACAAGTGGTACACCCAGAACGCAACCGGCGATATCCCCGAGCCCAGACACAGATTCTGCGGTGGCGTCGCAACCGCGAATGACGGCTCCAGTTCGAACATGTACGGCATCCATCCGCGCTTCGTAAGGCCACAGAACACGTCAGCTTACGGACTGTAGATACATCTACGGCGGCCTCGGCTTTGGTGCCAATGCAACTGGATACGACGACGCCTACGTGAGTCGCCACCTCCACAATGACTGGCGGACGAGAGCTAAACATTGCAGATCCTGAGTATCCCTACATTTACGTGGATCAAAATCTATCCCGCCCCGGGCATCGTGCGCAAGGAGGGGGACGCTTACCCAAAGTTCGATATGTCCTGCTCCGTGGTGAAGGGCTCGCAGTTGGTCATCATTGGCGGACAATACTCCAGGGATCTGGAAGTTAAGACCGTAAGTCCTTCCAAGCCTGATTTGCCTGTGACGTGTCCCATGATGCTGACGCCCAGCAGTGCGATGTGCCCAAGGCTTGGGGTGCTCACAACCTGGTCATGTCCAAGGTCGACACGGGCACATCAGCGGCGTATTGGGGTTTGTTCGACCCAAAGCGTGACAGCTACACTATTCCCGACGACATTATCAAGGTCATAGGCGGCGAGTATGTCTTCACCCTCTAGCATGCACACACACACACGCCCGTATGCTGACGGTCCGTTTCACCCCAGTGCCCACGGAAACGCTCAAGTCAAGGCTCCCGACCCCAAGTTCGACGCCGCCGACCTCGACGTCCTCTTCCGCCGCACGGTGACGGTTAAGCCGCGCAAGCCCACACGTACGGCACCGGCATCACATACGTCATCGACAGAGGTGAGCACCGATGCTGTCTCGGACGACCCGGGCGTTTTCAGTACTCCTGGTAAACGCGCGGCGATCCTGGTACCAGTGATCTGCGGCATCGCGATCCTCGCCGGGCTGGCATTCTTCCTCGTCAGACGGTACCGCCGGAAGAACACGGCCGCGGCCGCCCAGAGCCAGTCCGACGCGCCACCGCCACAGTACAAGCAGGAGGCAATCGACGGGCACATGGACGAGTCCTCGACATACCACCACCACCAGCAGCCCGGATGGGGCCACCTTCCACAGCCCACACCGAACCCCGCCGAACACCAGTACCAGGACAGCTTCCCGACGGGACCGTACAGCGACTACTCGAACAGCGTCCCACGCCCCGCGAGTCCGCCGCCGGCGGAACTGGGCGCCACCTGCATACAGGGAACACCGAGTGGGCAGCCGGGGCCGCCGGTGGACTCGCCACCGGTGATGGTGGGACACTTTCCGCCGCCGCTGAGGGAGGGCCTAATGGAGGCGCAAAACCCTGTGCTTGGCCCCGAAATGAAGGATCGAGGAGGTGCGAACAGGTTTTCGGAGAACCTGTAACAGGATGATATATACTTATATAGTTGTGGAAGATAGAGATGGTGTCGGACTTGGTTTTTTTTCTTCTTTTCTTTTCGTTTATACATACCCGATGCCGTGGGATGGGGAGTGGTGACTAAGAAGTATAATGTATCACCATATCTGTTTATTTTTTTTAATTGGGGTGGGTTTGGATTTTACTTAGTTGATGGAGTTAGCTTTTTTTTTTTGATTGCTTTCCATATTGTACGATAAAATTACTTGCGCAACGAGACGACCCTGTCCTGTGCATCGGTTCTGCAGGCGAAACAACCACTCGCCGCACGGGTGATATCCAGTGCTCACATCAGTAACCTGCAGAGGGATGTGACCAACCAGAAGCCTAGCCACTCTCCGGCGGCTGTCCATGTCGAATTGCCGGGGGAGGGTTCTATACACGCGGCGGCAGACTTGCGGACGATATGTATGATACACGCTCGTACAAACGAGTGTAAGCCACAAGACCTGCATAGTCCGGGGGTCAGAATGATATGTATCTGATTGCAAGGGTATCGTTTAGATTACATGGCAACTATGTTAATGTGCGGACCATCTACAGCGCCACCTCGACGTCGCCGACCTGGACCTTCCTCTCGGCGACCCACACGACGTCGCCGCCGGCGTCGCCGTCGTGCAGGGTCCTGCGGGCTTTGGGCTGCAGACAGCGGTCGCTCTCGCCGGTCGTGGCGGTGCCGAGGTAGCTGAGCAGGCCGCCGACGAAGCGCCAGACGCACAGCTCGCCGTCGGCGATGGCGGCGAGACACTTGCCGTCGGGGCCGAAGGCGAGGCGGCTCGCGAGCCCGCGGTGGCCGTCGAGCACGTGCAGCGTCGTGCAGCTCTTGATGTCGTAGAGCACGATCGTGCTGGGAGCGGCGGAGATGGCGAGGCGCTGCGTTGGCCGGTGGAAGGCGACGGTGGCGTAGACCGACGTGAGCGTGTCCACGAAGACGGTCACCGCCGGCAGGATCTTCTCGCGCAGGCCCGAGTTCGGGTCGAGCGTCTTGATCACCGCCGCGACGATCGTGTGCAGCAGCGGCTCGGGCAGCAGCGTGGGCGAGGCGGCGGCGATCGCCGTCGCGATGCGGATTGCCGCCGTTGAGAGCGAGCCGAGCGCTGCGAGCGCCGTCGTCGTCAGCGATGCCGTCGGCGTCGACGCCGGCGTGTGGTGGTTTATGTTATTTGCTAGGCTCGACGCCAGGAGGGGACTGTTCTTGGACGCGATCGAGATGAAGCAGCGGTGCAGGTTCGTGCGCCGCGCGAGCGTGGTCGTGGTCGTGGATATGCGGATCAGATTGTACAGCGCCGAATACGCATCAAAGTGCTTCTCGAACGTCGTCCAGCAGTAGCCGATCACTTCGATTGCCGTGTCCTGGTACAGTGGGTTCTCCTCGTTAAGGAGCAGCTCGGCGCTACGGGCAACAGCCTTCTTCAAACTAGAGGGCGTTAGCTCGCCCGCATCCAGACGGGGAGGGCGTGGATCTCGCCTCTCAGCATAACTGCGGTCGTCATCGTAGTCCGAGATGAGTTTCCCAAGCAGGATGACCGATCTTGCAACCTCCTTCGTGGACGACAGCTCCGGGGGGACAGAGCACGGCAGATAGCCCCGCCAGTACTCAACCGTCACCTTCCTCTCCTCTTCCGTCAGGGCACTCATGAACGCATCCAGACACTCCCTAGCAACCCATCTGATCATTGGGTTCGCATCCGACCAGAACTTCGCAAACACCCCAAGGGCAACCTGTCTCTTTCCGATATGTCTCTGAAGCATCTTTTCGAGAGCAGTATTCACCATCTCCTTCTTCCCGATCGCCTCCAGGAGTGCCGAGATCAGCACCAGGACAGCAAGAAGCTTGATAGATATAAGCGTGGGCGACATGTCGTCCCCGTCGGCCACGGAGCACGTGAGCATCGATACTCTGCCGCTCGCTCCGATCTGTCCGAGTCCCGCGGGCGTCGTGCGATGGAAGAACAACTCATCCACCGCGGATTTGCATTCGCCTACGTCCCTTCCCCAATCATCATCCTCGCCACCCACGAGGGGATCGTTCCGAAACAGATCATGGGTGCGCCGGGGTACCAACGCGGTCAGCAGACTCCTCGCCGCCTCGATGGCCGGATGGTCTTCTGCGACCCTGCGTTCGGACTTCCGACTTCCCTGGACCGCTGTCTCCATGGCCGTTTCCAATCCCGCCAGAATTGCGCGAACGTTTATACTGGCGCTGGGCATGCCAATACGACAGAGGCCATCCATCAGCTGTAGCGTCTCATCAGGGCTCGCCAGGCCCTCTTCCTCGTCATCCACGGCGGGTTGCAGCAGGTATACCATGCGCCACTCGACCGCTGCCCGCTCTTCGGAGGAAACACCCTCGGCATCTGTCGCCACTGACGCCGATCGCTCCTCGAGGGACGACAGTGTGCTTGCGGCAATACTCGTCCCCCTCGACGGCGGAGGATTAACGAGCACCCCGCCAACCTCCTCGCCCATACTCCACTCCCGTCGTATCCCGTCCTGATACACCAGCGCAAGGAGATTCCTCCCTTGTTTGGTCGCGAACGCCTCGAGGCGGGAGTACTCATGGCTGGGGAACATGACCATGACCCTGGCCCTCTCGACATCGACGACACACGCGGTCCCATCATCGGAGCTGACCAGCAGCGTGGAACGCAACCGGCGGCCAAGATTCGATGGAAGAAGGTGGACGGATGCAACCGCGCTGGAGAATAGTGGTAGCCGCACGGAATAGTGGTTCGACGGCGAGCAGATGATGAAGAGATCCCCCGATTGGGTACCCGTGATTAAGTATTCCTTTCCACCCGAGATCCCGGCATTACGGCCGGCACCGACGTACTCGTTTATGCGCACAGATTTGAGGACGCAGATGGTTGAGGAGTCCATCGGGAGGGGAATGGATGCAGTAGGGTTGTGGTAGGAGAGGAGGAACGCATTCAGGGAATATAGATAAACCGTAGCGCCGTGGGCGATGGCCAGCATGTTGCAGTACATACCGGAGCAGGTAGATTGCGCCCTAGGGTGTCCCGCTTCACTGCACTGACTCATACTTGTAAGTGCTGGATTTGGTCAGCAGTCATATAGGTAAATCCGGTCTTTCGCCGAACACACCTTTCTCCTTCCAATTGATGATCTCCACCCCTCCGTCCGTCTTCCGTATCTCCGCAACAGATATATCAATCCCTGGCCTCTTCCCCGGACATTGCACTTTCGGCCTGCTCAAGACCACCACCTTCCCCTCCCCCTTCTCGGCATCAAAAAAGGCCGCCACATTCATAACCACATCATCTTCGAACGCTTCTTTCGGCGGCGTCCACTCCGCCAGCTCCTCAAGTTGCTGTCCCTTCGCCGTGAAAATCTTGACCTTCCCATCGCCAGTGTGCACTATCATCGTCCGCCGGGCGGTCCCTAGGTCGACGCTGACTACTCTTGTTGGTACTGCCACTTCGTGCTTCTTCGCGAACCCCGTGGAAGACAGCGTATGGAACGACAACCCACGATCCTGTACCACCAACCAACCGCCTTCAACTGTCTCCCATCCCGTTATCCTCCCCCATTCCGTCCTCACCTCGACCGTGCCTACGTCCCCAACCTTCTTGACTGCGACTCCGCCAGCTACCTTCCCCACATCTCGCTCAACCGTCCAGCTTTCCACCTCGCCCGTAGCCAGCACCGTCACCACTCCGGCGCCTTCCACCTCGCTCGTAGCCAAAGGAATAGCCCAATCCTGCAAACCGGACCACACGCCGACGGTTTCGAGGCTGACGGGATTGACGACCACGACCTGCGTGGCGCATGCGTAGACGCCGATCACGCCCGGTAGGACTGTCATCCCGCGCGGCCCCTCGACCACCGCCGTCGACGCGGCAACGACGCAGCGCAGATCCTTTAAGCTCCATTTCGACAGCGCGCCGTCGGTCGACAGGCTCAGCACGTACTCTCCTTCGGAGGTGGTTTCGGAGGGCGAGGTGAGCGTGTGCAGTGCCAGGATCGGTGCATGGTGGCCGAGGAGCCGGCCAAGTAGCTCTGGGATATTGGATGATCCGACTGCGAAGACGCTGATCTCGCCGGTAGAGAGCCCCACGAGGAGGAGTGTGCGTGTCTTGTGGGAGGTCGTGACGGTAGCCGGAGAGGTGAGGGAGCGCGCGGATGGAGTGAGGTGCGTGAAGGGGAAGGAGAAGGCGGGGAGGGACATGCTGTGTATATGGGGTTCAGACGTGGAGCGGTGACAGCTGGGGTTGGCAATTGCTACTTTCGGTTGGGCGCCGTGCACTGAGGATCCTAGTGCTGGGGGTGCTTGGCAGGGACTAATGTAACTAGTGCTGTAACCTGTAGGCTTTTCTATCTAGATATCTGAGAGAGGGGTGGAACTGTGGAAGGGGTTAAGACTGAGCGAAATCGTGATTTACGGTGCAATGAGTGGAGCAGATCTTGCCACCGAGAAAGCCACACATTACAGACATCACTCGCCAGGAGGAAAGGTACCTACCCTAAAGAATCAATCATCGGAAAGTCTGTAAAATGCCACCAGATTATCCACATAAATACATATCGTGGCCGGCGATACCACAACCCCCTTCCCCCCCAGAAAGACAATTCCCCCTCTACCGGACACTGCTACTCGCCATGATAAGATCAACCTACACGATCGGCAGTCACTTACCTGGGCGTGAGCTCCTTAAGGAGTAATCTGACATCTTAAAGTCGTCCAAGCAAGCACTCATTGACTAGGTGGTTGCTGTAAGCTTCGAAATGACGTCGCTCTGTTGTCTCGACCCCAGGGACGAATCCGCGCTTTGAATCCGCGCTTTGAGGTAACCAATAACCAAGTGGGTACTTCCCATGGTCAAGTATCCCATCGATTAGAAAGCTCATCGCACAACCTCGAGACTTCATACCTAAGTAAGCTATTTCTCCCGGGGGTACCTATCAGGCATACCTAACTGTAGTAGGAATGTTCTTGCAGAAATGCCAAATAACTCTTACTACAGTGCTGCAGCCAATGTCGGGGTGTGGACGCAACCGTTCAACTTACCGAGATACTATCCAATTCCGATTGGTGGTGTGTAGAATAGTGAAAAGTCGTGTTGCGGGTGGTGACTGGATTTGTGTGTTGTTGCAGGTCCGGTGGCCATTCTGCAGTAACACATCAAATCCAGAGGCATTTTTTAGGTTTTCCGATCAATCATTCGCTAGTCCAAATCCACAACTCCCGATACAATCGTCCGATATTGCGCTCTACAACTCACTACAAATCAAGGAGCTGCGGTACTACCATAGAAGCGCAAGAACATACTCCTCCCCAGACCGCACATATTCAATTCAGCTGATTCCACCATTCTTGCCTCCCGAAGTAGATGCCGGTGGCCTGCAGCGCCTGGGCACCTTGAAACTCCTTGGTCATCCCATGGGTAGCCCAAGGTCCAACTGCAATCTCAACTAATTTCTTTGCCTGACGGCCATAAACGCCGCAAAGCTTCTTGGCGCTGTGGTAGACAATCGTGTTGACGACAAAGTAGTGGGTGCTGGTAAGTTTTTCGGGAGGACTATTGACAAGACTTGCCACTATGTGCCAGAGGTTGAATGTCGGATACGGGTTCCTCATTGAAGATCTTCCGAAGTCACTGCTACAAGTTAGTTTACGGTCTACTAAAGATGAACGGCCACTAAGATCACTTACCGAGCAGCAATAGCAACGAACCCGGCTGTCAAAGCTTGCATCCGCCCACCGTAAGACTCCTCGGACTCCATTGATCCATCTTTGTCCCTCTTCCATCCAAGGCGTTCTCGATCGGCTTCAGTGTTATCGGGACCCAGCTGACCCAGGAGAATGGGATTCCATTTCAGGAATCGAGCGACAAAGATATCGATTAAGGACCTGCCACCCGGACAGTACTTAGGGTCCGCAAAAATTCCAGCGATAACTACGCCCATCGGATCAGCAGCATCTGATTTGGAAGTGCACTCTTGTAGAAGCTGGTACATGGCCAACTTTGCTAACTGGTTCACGGTCCACACAAAGGGGATCGGAACCATGAGATCCGGTGGAGCAGGCTGTAAAAGGTAATTGGCAGCGGGAACCGAAGGACCATCGACTAGTAGGGCACTGTCAAGAAGTTGCTTGATAGAATCACGCTGCGGACACCCGTCAATACCGGTAATGGTCCAATTGCGCACACAGGTACAGGGAATAAGCATACAACGTTGATAGTCTGATCCTTCATACCAGTAAGCTGTCCAAACTTGGGTACCAGCTCACGGCGGATTCTTTTGAGACCACTTGCTTTGACGTAAGCTAGATCAAGCTGTCTAAGTCCCTTCAACTCGGTAATGACCCGCTTGACGTTTGCGGCTTCGGTTTCGAATGACCTCCTCCCATAGACCTGTGGTGCGGCACTCTGAAGTGGCGGACTCTGGGGTTGGGTAACAGTGGCAGCAGCATCGGCCTGTTGCTTCTGGGCCTTTTCTTGCGCCTCTCGTTCTTCCCGGGCTTTGTCTTCGGCCGCCTTCTTCGCCTCCGCTTCCTTCTTCTCCTGTTCTGCTCGCGCTTTCGCAGCCTCCTCTTGCCGCTTTTTTTCGAGCGCCTTCCGTAACTCCTCCGCCTCCCGCCGCCTCTGCTCTTCGGCAGCCTTCTCCGCCGCCTTCTCCGCAGCCTGCCTCTCCAGCTCCAATCTTTCTAATTCGAGTAGATGATGCTCTTCCGCAACTCTTCTATCATATACTGCTCTAATCTTCTGCTGGTACTCCGCCTCCAGCAATGCAGCCTCTTTAGGGTTGAATCTATTTTCTTTTGTGAAGAGTGCATCCAATTCACGCGCCAGCTGTCGATTCGATTCCGGCCTGGTGATAGCCTCGCTATACTCCGCAGCCTTGATGTGGAGAATCTCGAGTCGCGATGTAATCGCTTCAGCATCAGCGACGGCGTTACCCTTGCCAGCCATTCCCGCACGAGCGCCCGAGCTCGGAAAACCAAGCCTTGGGGAATACTGGGGCAAAATCGTTGGAGAGGTTTCATAAGACCGTAGCGACGATCCCTCTAGTGAGTCTGGGAGAGGAAACCACATCGGACTCGTAGTCGGCAACATCTCGGAGGTAGCGGTCGTTTTGTTGCCGCCCAGCGAGACGCCGCGCTGGGGGTTCGGAGTGGAAAACGCGACTTCGATCCCTTGATGTTCTCTTGACGAGACACGTCTGATGCTCCCTAGTGATCACAATGTTAGATGGCGTCACATCCGACCACGCTTTTGGAGGGCGGCGGTAGTGGTGATTGGAGTGGAGGATGAAGGCGTACTGCGTGCAGTCGGCCCAGTATTGCAGAGCTCATCTTCAATTCTTGCTTTCAGTCCATCTGCAACCAACGTTAGCAACACTGCGAAGCGAATTGCAGGGGGCAAGTACGTTTCCTCGTCGAAGAACGCGCGGTCGGTCTTTTGTCGCATTCGTCTTCCGACTCGGCAGAGTCGTAGTAGAGAATCGCTAATTTCTCCGCGTTCTCCGATAGCGGGTGGTATACCTCGCGTTGACAGCCATATGTGCCGGGCGACTGGGGACTTTTCAAGAGTTTTTCCAGGAGGGGGGAAACGGTGGGGCCGTCGACTTCGTTCAAGCGACGCTGTGCGGGGGAGGATGGTGGCTCAACTGGCGACGTCACGGTGGTTGTCCTGGAGGTAGACATCGGTTTGGTTCGACGCTCTTGACGATCGTCGTTGGGCCCGCAGCCAGGCGCGTCTGTGGAGTAGTATCGGCAATGGCAATCAAGGCGTGAATTGAGGCTGCTGTGGTTGATTGTGGAAGAGAGTGATGGGTGTGGAGGCAGATGATAGTAGCAGGTGTGGAAGAGGGTGATAGTGAGATGGAGGAAGGATATCAGTGAGGCGTAGGTTGGGACATAGTGGACAGAAAGTTTGGTTGTCGCTACGACTGTTAAGAGGGGAATGCTCACGTCGGTGTCGTGTTGCGGAGTCGATGGCCTGCCACTCACGCCATCACGTGATGCTGGTCTGGCTAATAACTAGCAGCCAAGTCCGTAGAAGATTTTAGTATATTTGATGGTGCAAGCAACAGCCGAACTCGGTGGTGACCCCACCAAAAAATCCAACGACACACAAAACCCATTATTAAATCGCAACTTTTCCTGCGCGGCGGGGGCTGGCGTGAACCCGCTGTCGGAATACATACCACCTGAACGCGATTACGGTGCTTCTAGATCAGCGTGTCCAGTACCGATTCCAACGCAGTAGACGGACTTCGTTCAGTCCGGCCAGAGTATGTATACCTACAATTGCGCCGGGTATCGCGCTTGACTCGCCCCAGCAGTGCGCTAACCAGTTCAGCTTGTAATGGAACTTTGGTTAGGATTGAACAAGATGCCCTGCTTTCTCTTCTGGGTTGCAAAGTCAGATTGCGATGGAAGGATTTGCTCTTGCACTGTCGGTGCCAGTCTCAGTCCATTTCACCTATAGGTTTCTGTTGTGGGGTTCGAAGTTTCTTTTTAAACCGTGTTCGGGCTTGCTTGAGTTTTCGTTATTCGTGGCCCGTGCCTGACCTCATCATGGGATGGATACTGTGGTTTCTTCTTCCGCCTCCGGCCTCCGGATGTTGCGCTCAGGTCCTGGATCGATCTCGGGCTCTATAAGAAATATTTACAACCTAGTCTTCTCCCATTCATATAGCTAAGCCGAAGTCTGCTTCCAAACTTGAGGTGGCTGGTTTTTACAGCTGTTTGAAAGCAGCACTTTAATATGGCGTGCACCGTATATTCGATAGATTCTCTTAACAAGAAAAAATAATTATCGATATTTTCAAAGACTATGACCGCATAGCCTCGGATAATCCTAACCATTCGGATTGCGATGGCCGTATCTATCCAGATACATACTCACCGACAGCTCCGCACACCTATCTCCCGAGCCGCCACGGGCATTTATAGCAGGCCCAATTCGACGGATCGTATGATGCGTCGCAAGTACCATGTATGTAGGTTATCTACAGCTTATGTAAGCACTTGCTTGATTACACACTTGAGCACTCAAGAGACGTACAGAGAGCAGGCAGAGTGACTTGCCACTCGACCGTGGCCCGGAGGCTCAGTTCACTCCAAGCATGGATAATCAATGCATCAGCCAGCCGTGTCCGAGCAAGGCGGCTGGCTTGTTCTACGTAACCACAACATCACGGTGATGACAGCGGGCACGGCTCGCATGGGGCCCATATACGCAGAGTAGGTTACAGTGCGTGCTTGGTACAGTGACGGGCTGCGGATGGGCACTCTCGCAGCCGACCGCTCAAGATACAAAACACCCGAGTTCGATGCAGGCATTCCGCCCCCACGGACGGACGAATATTGTTCTTCACGGTGGCTCCGGGACGATCTGCGCATGCAGACATCGACCGCACAATCAATCGGCGTGCCAGCGGCACAGGTCACCCATGCCGCGCCACAGGTCTACAATGCCGCGGACGCCATACCGAGGAATCACGACAACCCGGAAACGGGGCGCCCCCCGATCACGACATGGACAGACGCTCGCTCCTTCCTGCGACGCTTGCCTAGCCAGCGTTAACGTCACTCTCCCCCACCCTTCCGTTGTTGGAGACGACGGACCTCCCGGCGACGGGCGAGCTACGACAGCCGCCCGCGATTGCATCACAGTGGGTGGATTGTGCTTGACTGCATAGTGCTTGACTGCATGCTCCAGCATCCGACCAATGGACCCGATGATGGCGCCTGTTCTTCGGTCATGGTTTCGTATTGTCGTGCGTGGCTGTCCCTGAGATGAGTTGATATCGACCGATCTCCGCCAATATCTTCTCCCCGAGTGCTTGGCTGCTGGCTTTCCCTCTCCGTCCGCTTCCTCCCCATCTCGCGCCTACGAATAATCTTCTCCATCACCACCGTCGCACTCCGCAGCCTGCATCTCTTTCTCGCTCTCTCGCTTGTCGCATCTGCAGCTCAGCCCTCCTCAACACATCACAATCCCCGTTCCCTCGAATCCGGTTTCATCCTCCAGCCATCCAGCCACCGAGCAGGTCAATTGGCGTTCGTTCTCCCCGCCTTCCTCCCAATTCCCCGTCTCCCCACTCTGCCGTCGCCGCCGCCTCTCCCTCAAAGACGAATCCGTCTGGTCCGGGTCACGAACCGTCTAGCGGCACTAACTATCGCTGCGTTGCCACTGCCAACCCCGAGCTACAGCTATCTACCTCCCCTTCGGCCCCGCGAGGCTTCCTGCAGCTATCTACTCGCCTCCTTTTTCCGGCGCTATCGACCCCCATCAACGCCCAATTCGACATCTCTTCTCTTCCACACGGCTCCAGGTAAGCTCGATTGGCGGAAAAAGCAAATGGAGTGGCCGGTTTGGCTGCGGCCTGGAGACACGATTCGAACGGATTTTAGAAAGACGGCTAAAAGATAGGCGTCTATTCATCCCAAGAGACTGGGAATTGAACGAGCCTAATCATGCACCCCCTACATATGTATTGAGAGCTGCTGCGCGGATACCCCAACACAACCCAGCCTGCCCATGTACTCATTCTTCCCCTCCAAGTGGACCTCCCCGCCCCGTGTTGCACCAAAACACATCCCTCCATCCCAACCCCTGTCTGCCCACCCACAGTTGCGACGACCCCAACCCTTCCTCCACCACCCTCGTCCTCCGCCAAATCCATCTCCCGCCAACCATCCAATCCCAAACCTCACGCGGCATCAAAAGCCCGCTCTTCTCCACCTGCCCTCCTCTTCCTCTTCTTCTCTTTTCTCTTCTCCTTCAACCATCCTTCACTTCCTTCAAACCATCCATCTCTCCCTTCTGCCCGCAAGCGTATATACCCCCCCTCCCCCCCCCCCCCCGCCCCTCCTTGCTTTTGTTCGCTCGCTGCCGTTTGGGAGTCAGCGAAGCACCGTGTCCTCTGTCTCTGTCTTGCCCGTGCTTTTCTGTGGCGACGGCGGTAGCGCGCTCTGGTGACGGTCATGCTAACGGGGTCGTCTACCGAGTCATAGCCTTCCCTCCTTGAACACGAAACGAATTCCAACTCCTCCATCGGCTCGGTGCTGCCATCAAAAACAACACCTCTGGGTCATCACCGCCACATCCACTTCACTCTCCCTCCCCAACGATCTCTCACGCTTCCGCTTCCCGCCTCTCCCTGCGCGCCTTCCGCTTCACAATCCTCCACCAGAACCACTAGCTCCCTTGATCCACGCAACTTGCTACCTACCGACACACACCTACACAGACCTCGTCTCAGCTCGGTCCCCGGCCACTACTGCATACCCCCACAAGCTGCAGGCTCTCTCGGCCGTGATCTACGGACCTCGAAAAATAGGCAGAATCAATCTGTGACGTCGGTTTCAACGTTACCACCCCTGGTTACCTAACCCCTCGCCTGGGAATCAGAGTCGCTTGCTCTGTTTCAAAGCTAGATTACGGCGCTCCAAACGAGACGACGACGACCAAACAAACAAACAAAAAAAAAGAGAACTTACGGGGACGGAAGTAGAAGGATCTCGCCATCGTTACGACATTAACCATTTGCATAGCCGTCGACATACCTAGCCATTGACTAGCCGGATTGATATTCGCATACAAAGTGACTTCTTATCTACCGACTTACCGGTACGCTCTAGTTACCGGATTTACCGTTGACCATCAAGGTGAGTTTCGGGTCCCCGCAGACACTAGCTGCTTGGGAGATGCTTTGCTCGGCTCGGCTCGGGACCGTAAGCATCGACTCCAAATGCTAACTGGTCATTCCAATGTCGTCATTAGCTCGCATCGCGACTTACACTCAACGGCAACTTTGAATTAGCTCCGACGCCCACGACCCCATAACAGTGTCAGTTATTCCTTCCTCTCGGCGTTGGATTGATTTTCGTCTGACGGTGCTTGCTAGGTAATCCTTTGCCTAAAACCGCCATGGATCAGCAACAGCAGAATCCTACTGGGCCTGGGGGCCGCAGACTACACATTGCGCACAGGAGATCCCCCTCAGAATTGACTCCGTTGATGAGTATGTCGCATTTTCTTCGCACCAAGGATCATTCAGTCCCTCAGGCCTCCTTTTCCGGGAGTCCGATCGTTGAGGAAGATGCTTTTAATGCGGCTATCCGTTTAGCATGCTTACGCAATACAGTGGAACAATTGGCTCTTCAGCAACAGATCGAGATGCTCCAGGCACAGCAGCAGCAAATGTTGAATGCACATCAGCAGTACGCCAACATGGGGTTACTTCCTCCCGGGCAATCTCATCTTGCACCGACCTTTAACCCGATGCAACCTCATGGAATATCGCCGCACCAGCAACAGTCTAACTTTCAATTTCCACCCCAGCAGCAGCAGCAGCAGGGGGCCGCTCCCCAAGGTGCGCCAACTCAGCCGTCGGCTCACAGGCGGAATGCGTCAGCTTTGCCCGGTATGCAGGGCGCGGGTGGCCCCCCACCTGCACCTTCGTCCGGTGCCGCGGGTGGTAACTTTGGGGAGTTCAGCATGCCCGGTGCCGGTGGTAGTGGTGTTCCTCCACGACGTCCTTCCGGTGGTTCGAGCGATCGTGGCCACCAGAGGCGACACTCATTGGCTCTGCCGGAGGCGAAGAAGGCTGCCGAATTGGCCCAACAACGCCGTGGCCAACCTGGTTTCCAGTTTCCAGCTTCCTCCGCCGGCGGCACTTCGACCAGCCCGGGTACCGAAACTGCTACTGTAAACACTGCTGGCCCTTCCACCTCCGGTGAGACCTTGGTTGCTTCTACTTCGGTGGCGAATCCTCCCGTGCAACCGAGTGGAAGCCAGAACACTGGCCCTCCTCAGACTCGATCGGTGAGAGGAGGGCACGGACGCAGCCAGAGTCTTGCGGTTGGTCTGAATGGCCGGAACCCTGCCGGAAGCCGTCTCGGTGGATTCCAGTTCCCCCTGCCGGCCGACGGTGGTGCCGGTGCCAGCCAGCAACAGCAGGGCTTGCAAACCGGTCAGAACGCCGAGCGCCGTGGCAGCAACACTGGGTTCCAGGGTCACGGTCGATCCGCATCGAGAAACTACCAGGACAATTGGCGTAACCCGAGCCAGAACCAGCCCAATACCCCTGCGGACGTTCAGAACCAGAATCAAAACCAACAGTTCAACCAGGGCTTTCAACACGGTCATCGTCAGAGAGCGTCCATGAGTGCCTCCATTGGATCCTTCCAGTTCCCCGCACAGCCGAACCTCATGATCCCCGGAGCTGCAGGCCAGGGAATCTTTATCAACCCTACCACGGGCCAACTCTTGAACCCCAGCTTGCTTCAACAACAACAATTGACTCAACTTCAAATGCAGCAGGCCGCATTGGGTGCGCAACAGCTCAGTCTCGGTGGCATGGGCCAGCAGGGCAATCAGAATCTCTCGAACCAACAACAGCAGCAACGCAAGACGCTCTTCACCCCCTACCTTCCGCAGGCCAGTCTGCCGGCGCTGTTGGGAAATGGACAATTAGTTGCCGGTATTCTGCGTGTTAACAAGAAGAACCGAAGCGATGCATACGTGTCCACCCAAGACGGGCTGCTAGACGCCGATATCTTTATCTGCGGAAGTAAGGACAGGAACAGGGCGTTGGAGGGCGACCTGGTTGCTATTGAGCTTCTCGATGTGGATGAGGTCTGGGGTCAGAAGCGTGAGAAGGAGGAGAAAAAGAAGCGAAAGGACATCACCGAGAGTGCCCGAGGTGCCAACGTTAGCAGCAATACTACCAACAACAGCTCTTCTGATGTCACCACTGGTGATGGAGAGCAGGCTGCCCAGCCCGGCGGTATGCGGAGGCGTGGCAGTCTTCGGCAGAGACCCACCCAGAAGAAGAATGATGATGTCGAGGTTGAGGGACAGTCTCTGTTGTTGGTCGAGGAGGAGGAGATCAACGACGAGCAGAAGCCGCTGTATGCTGGTCATGTCGTCGCTGTCATTGAGCGTGTTGCTGGTCAGATGTTTTCTGGGTAAGTCCACCGCCCGTACATGAATATCTGGGACACTGTCTAACCTGATCTTTTGTAGCACATTGGGCCTTCTCCGTCCCAGCAGCCAGGCAACCAAAGAGAAGCAAGAGGCAGAAAGAGCCGCTCGGGAAGGTCACAATTCTCGACCGCATCAGGAGCGTCAGCAGGAGAAGCCCAAGATCGTGTGGTTCAAGCCTACGGACAAGAGGGTCCCTTTGATAGCGATCCCCACCGAGCAAGCCCCCCGTGACTTCGTCGAGAATCACCAGTCTTACTCGAACCGTATCTTTGTTGCTTGCATCAAGCGCTGGCCCATCACCTCCCTCCACCCTTTCGGCACTCTCGTCGAGCAACTTGGAGAGATGGGAGACATCAAGGTGGAAACCGATGCACTTCTCCGCGACAACAACTTCGGCCCAGACGAGTTCTCGGAAGCGGTCGTCAGGAATGTAGGCTTCGATTTCTGGTCAGTGGATACTGAGGAGGAAGCAGTGGTCGCCGCGCGAAAAGATCTCCGAGAGGAGCACACGTTTAGCATCATGCCCAAGGAAGGATCCGAGATCAACAACGCCTTCCACGTGAAGAAAGTCCGGGAAGGCGTTTGGGAGATTGGTGTCCACGTGGCCGATGTCACTCACTTTGTGAAGCCCAACTCCTTGGTAGACCGCGAAGCCAAGAAACGGGGAACGGCCGTCGAGTTGGTTAACCGATATGTGCCCATGCTGCCGTCGAGGCTGGGAGAGGACCTGGTTTCCCTGGCGCCTGAGGAGGATAGGTTCGCGTTCAGTGTTGTATTCACCGTCGACGAGACCAATGGTGACATGGACGGCGAGCCCTGGATCGGAAAGACTATCGTCAAGAACGATGTCGCCCTTCTATATGATGCGGTGGATGCACTGCTCACTGGCGAGGGCGAGACAGCAGCTGAGGTAGGAGAGAATGTTAGGGAAGCTGTTAATGCGCTGAAGGTAAGGTTAAACATTCATTATGGATATGGCCGGTAGCTAACCATGCCGCAGAAACTTACCAAGAAGTCCCGCGAGCAACGTTACGCTATCGATGGGATTGACATCCCGGCGGTGCGTCTTCTATACCAGACCGACGATGAGAATGTTCCCAACACGGAGAACATCTTTGAGACCCGACCTGCGTACGAAATCGTGGAGGAGCTTCTCATCAAGACCAATTCGCTTATTGCGGAGAAGATTGCGACGGGCTTGCCTGAGAAGGCCTTGCTCTGTCGCCAGTCCCCTCCCAACCAGCGCCGTCTGACGACCTTCGGCGAAAGAATCAACAGACTTGGATACAACGTGGACATCTCCAGTGGTGCATCCCTTATGTCGAGCCTCTTCCGCCTAGAGGATGCCGGCATTCGGAAGGTGAGACACTTTAACCCTTTTACCCCGACGCACGGCTAATCGATTGCAGGGCATGGAAACCGTCCTGGTGAAGGCTGTTCAGCGAGCCAAGTACTATGTCGCGGGAAAGGTTGAAGCCGACCAGCGCGGTCACTACATCTACAACCTCCCGGTGTACACTCACTTCACCAACCCCATCCGCCGTTACTCGGATATCATTGTTCAGCGCCAACTAGAGTTCGTGCTCTCCAATGGCGAGATTGAGTTTACTGAGGACACAGAGTCTTTGAGCAAAACGGCCGAGCAGTGCAATGTGAAGAAGGATTCTGCAAAGAATGCTCAAGAGCAGAGCATTCACATTGAACTTTGCCGTGCTGTGGACAAGCGCCGTGTGGCTCAAGACGGCGAACTGGTCTGCGAGGCCATCGTCATTTGTGTTTACGAATCCGCATTCGATGTTCTGATCCCGGAGTACGGTTTTGAGAAGCGAGTGCACTGCGACCAGCTTCCCCTCAAAAAGGCTGAGTTCGACAAGGCCAATCGTGTCCTCGAGCTCTACTGGGAGAAGGGCGTCCCCTCCAACACTTACATTCCTGAGGATGAGCGTCCCAAGGGGGCTGCTGCTCTGCGTGCCGCAAACGAAGCCGCTGCTGCCAGTGCCGCTGCTGCCAAGGCAAAGGCCACCGAGGAGCAGGAAGAAGTCCAGCGCAGGGCTATGGATATCTCATCTCGACCCAGCCACGAGGAGGACTCGCTCTTTGACGATGACTCTGATGCCGGTGAGACTGACGAAGGAGTTGCACTCGCGCCTCCTCCAGCCATCAACACACGGCCCACACAGAGCATGCCCGGCTCACCCGCCAAGTCTCCCACCGCCTCTCAATCTCCTCACCGCACCCGATCGGATCCCAAGCTGTCCGTTTCCGCGCACGAGGATGCTTCACCAAAGGGCGAAGGGCAGGAGTCCAAGAAGGAGAAATACCTCCACATGTTCACCATGCGCGAAGAAAAGGGTGATTACATCCAAGAGGTCCGGGAACTCACCAAGGTCCCCGTGTACCTGAAGACAGAACTGAGCAAGAGCCCCCCCTGCTTGACGATCCGCTCCCTCAACCCTTTTGCTCTGTAAGGCATCAACATTTGCGGCATTGAGTGGTACCCAACATGTCGATGTTTTGCACTCATTCGGAGCAGGTTTTGTTGGCACTCGTGAATTGTTGGAGGTGGGAGAAGGGTTTAGAGTCGGTAATGTCTACTACTTAACTTACTTGCTTCTTGCGCCATATGAGATGGAAATAGTTGTTTTTCGGGGTGGGTTGTATTTTCTTGCTTCTTTTGCGTGTTGGTACTACTTTTCCTCGCGTCTGAGTGAGTTGCTACGATCTTGTCTAGTTGGGATGATATTGGGGTGGGGGGGTGGAATCGCGGGGAGCACGATTGTCATGATGAACGATGATGAGTTTGGGTGCATAGCGCTCGAGACGGGATTCGATGTGTGATGTGATGCCGAACCGAGATCTGCCAAAACGCCCCCCCCCCCCCGGGGTGTAGGGGGTGGGGTGTGTAGTGTGTTTATGGGGGGCGAACGGGCGGGGCGGGCGGGGAATACTCCGG